>Ga0302271_10002627_pt1 | contig 15978 bp, 11 predicted proteins | sample III_Bog_N1_1_FD_198767 | JGI IMG/M metagenome (GOLD analysis project Ga0302271, IMG submission 198767) | Peat permafrost microbial communities from Stordalen Mire near Abisko, Sweden - III_Bog_N1_1 | ecosystem: Environmental > Terrestrial > Soil > Wetlands > Peat | place: Sweden: Abisko...
ATCAGAGAAGGGGCTTCTTCTGTAACTGAAAATTCTAAAAGTAAAGAGTACAGCATTTACTCAATTCACCCTCTGAATCCCATACCAGCAATACATAGTGTCCAAGTTGTAAAGAATTCCCCTGGACAGAATAAATCGGATTCACATCGAAGCAACAGTGTAGATGCTTATAAGAGACTTAATCCAAGCAAATCTCATTAGAAGATTCACTGAAAAGGAGAGATAAGATAACGTTAAATTTTTGAGAGAGAATCGTTGGTAAAATCAAAAGATTTTAAATTATAAAAATATTGTTTAATTATTAATAAACAGAATTCATATTGTGATGAGATTCATCTGAATTTCTGCTATTTTTTTCCCAGCCATCTGTTTTTGGACTTACTTTTGAATGAAGATTTAAGGAAAGTTTAGTTTTTATTTTTTATTGAAAAATATTCTATTTTCAGTTAATTTATTTTAATTTGGAAAATGGCAGAACAACTTCATAAAAAATGGCTGATTTGTATTTGGATCAAGAGATTCGAGAGGGTTAAGATGAGATCAGAAAAAGAGCTTCTTATCTCTTTAAAAAAATCAAAAAAAGATCTGATTGAAATGAAAAAAACTGCAATAGTAGTTAGCTGTGGTAACTCAAAGTCAAAATCAGAAAATCAAGAAAAATTAAAAATAAAAAACAAAATCTTAGAAGATTTGAAAGACACAACACAGAGACAATATTGAATTGTAAGTAGGATGATGATATTGGATGCAACAAGGATTGATATTTTAAAATTATAAAACAGAAAGAAGATAGAAATGGGAGTCTAGAATGTGAAGCAATATTTGCAATTACTTTCAGAAACAGATGTAGATCTCAAAATACTTGGGCTTGAGAAACTCAACACAGTTGTCGAATCGAGCTGGGCTGAAATCGCTGATCACTTAGAATAAATGTAAAACACAAAAGTGATTGAGAGAGGGTGTGCTTAGAGTGAATAAACGAAATTATTATAAAATTACAATGTATATTTGTTGTATCAGCGAAAACTTAAGTGAAGATGAAACCTTCCCGAAGCGAGATCTAGCTAATTATCTCGCTGCGAAAGTGTACTACAATCTGGAGGAGTTCTAAGAAGCTCTCGATCTTGCACTCGAATCAAAAGAATATTTCAATATCAACGAAAATACAAAGTTTGCAGAGGTGCTCGTGAACACATGCATCAGCAAATACATTGCATTTAGACAGTCTGATATGGTAAAGAAATACTAGAAATGATATTTTAGGTCTATTTGTGATTAATTTAAATAATATCCAACAAAAAAGGTTGAGAAACTCAACCCGAAGTATGAGTAGGTCGTTGAGAATATGTTCGAAAAGAGTCTCCGAGAGGGTGATTACAAAAGTGGTCTCGGCATCGCTGTGGAATGCAGAAGAACAGATAAAATCAAGGAAATTCTATCGAAAGCAGAAGAAAGTAGACGCGGAGAGCTAGTCAATTATTTATACGATGTCTGCATAAAATCCTTAACAGGACGCAATTATCGCACAGAAATCTTGAATCTTCTCATTTCTTTCTACTAAGAGAAGAAAGCATCTCAAGGGCTCTAACCTTAAGAATATATTAATCTGTCTCTTTGTTTACTCGCTCTAGATCAGCACGAAACATGTGCAGGACTAATTAACGGACTCATTGCAACTAATGTGCCTCTCGCATTCCAGGTATCAGTTGAGATAAGTGAAACTTAGAACTACGCGTTTATTAAAAAGGTTATTCAATCTATGCCGATTAATGAATAGAAAAGTGACGATGTCAAGACTGCCATTGACATCCTAAGTGGGAAAACTTAAAGGGAAATCAACTTAACAGCTCTCAAGCATCTCAACAAGGCTGATCCTCTGTATATGAAGTAGCTTTACACTGCTGTGGATTCGAAGAAATCTGTTGCACACACTGCACTTATATTCTGCAATTCTATCCTCAATGCAGGCACTGCGAATGATTCATTTGTCAAGGATAATCTAGGTAAAAAACATTATTATTCTTTCCATGTTGTGCCTTCTTAATCTTTTGTTTTAATCTTTTCTAAAAGAATGGGCTTAGAAGAGTTAGTTATGGGCACGCTTTGCATCACTTGCTTCGATTGGTTTGATTCACTAAGGTTAACCAGAGTAAGCTAAGTAAATATTTGCTTAGCATCTACCTAAACCTGCTGGAGCTGGGTAGCAACCGAATTACTTCACTAATGGTGGTGCTCTTTATGGAATTGGAATCATGCACTAAGGCACTAGAGACCCAGAGATAATTAAGTATCTCACTGATATTATATAAGACCCTCAACAAAATAAGCATGAGCCCATCTTGCATGGAGCTTGCTTAGCTCTTGGATTAGTCGGTCTAGCTTCGGAAGATGAAGGTGAGTTAGTTTAATTGTTAATAATATTTTAATAAAATCTGATTGTTTTTTGTTTTCTTCAGTTCTCTTTGAAGTTCTGAAGAATGTCCTCATGACAAATGGAGCAGTCACTGGTGAATCAGCAGCTCTCTCCATTGGGCTTATTCATGCAGGATCTAATAATGAGAATGCGATTACTGAATTGCTTAGATTCGGATCAGAAACATAACACGAAAAGATCATCAGAGCAACTGGTCTCGCTTTGGCAATTGTGAGCTTCGGCCAAGAAGAAAACGCTGATGGAGTTATTGAGTCTCTTCTTTCTGATAAAGATTTCATTCTCAGATATGGAGGAGCTTTCACAATTGGTCTCGCTTATGCTGGCACATCTAACAACAATGCAATTAGAAAATTACTTCATTACGCAGTCGAAGATGTCGCAGACGATGTCAGAAGAGCAGCAGTTATTGCATTAGGTTTTGTTATGTTCAACTAATATGAACAGATGCCTAAGATTCTGAGCCTCCTTGCTATGAGTTACAATCCTCATGTGAGATATGGTGCAGCTATTGCCCTTGGTATTGCATGCGCTGGAACAGGTTATCAAGAAGCCTTGAATATGATTGAACCCATGCTAACAGGATCCAGTGATTTCGTGAGATAAGGAGCTATGATTGGTGCTTCCTTGATCCTCCAATAAGCAAACCCTGCTTCTGAACCAAAACTTGAGAAATTTAAAAAAACTCTTTCAAGTGTCTACTCGAAAAAGCAAGAAGATATTATCTGCAAGTTGGGAGCCATTCTCTCAGCTGGTCTCCTTGAAGCAGGTGGACGCAACTAAGTTGTCTAGCTTTCATCACAGTAATTCAAAATTTCTAAACTTTACTGTTTATTTTAATAGATTATTTGTTATTTTTCAGGTAAGGTTTCGCAAAGCTGTCAAGTTGCATAGGCATGGCGATATTCACAAATTTTTGGTATTGGTTCCCTTATGTTAACTTCATAGGACTTAGCTTAACTCCTTCAGCAGTTATTGGTATTGATAAGACTCTGAGAATTCCTACTGATTTCTAATTTAAGATCAATACAAAGAAGAGTCTTTATGATTATCCTGAACCTATCAAATAAGACGATAACAAAGATAAAAAAGAACTTGAAAAGGTTGCACTTTCTACAACTAACAAAGCCAAAGCAAGAGCTGCAAACATCAAAGGTAAGTTCATAAATGTTCAGAGATTTTTTACGATAACTTAAAATTATTCTTAATAACACAGAAAAAGATAACAAGATGGAAGAAGAAGTTCAAGCAGAAACTAAAGAAAAAGCAGAAGAAAAAGCAGCTGAAAAAGAGCCAAATTCTTACATTTAAACAAATCCAGGTCGAGTGCTGGAAAAACAAAAGAAATAAGTTGAATTTATCGCTGATCATCGCTATTAACCCATAATCAAGGTAATTTAGCACATTCTGACAACAAAATCCATTTAACTAACTCTCTTTTCTGAAAAACTTCTTTTTAACAGGATAAGAAATTCGGTATTGTTTTCCTTGAGGACACTAAAAAAGAAGTTGAAACACATTTCCTTGGAGCTCCAGAAGCAGGTAAATTTCAATTAATATTTTTCAATATTTCATTTTGTATTCCAAACTAAATTATTTTGTCTGTAGTTCCTGAGAAAAAAGAAGATATCCCTACATAAGCTGTTGGAGATTCCTCAGATGTTCCTCCCCCTGAAGATTTTGTCTATGATGAAGAGGCATAACTGTTGTGAGAATCTTAAATCAAACAAAAATTACATTTATTTTATACTTTTGTAATAATCTCAGTCTTTTCTCCTCATGAAAGAGCATATTTTGAACTAACCTTTTTGAAAATATGTCATCATGTTGATTTTTCACATTAAAATTATCAAATCTGTATTATTATTAAAAAATGAGAGCAAAGAATCATCATTGACAGTTGTATTTTAGTCATTTGTAAGGCAATTTTAATTAAGACTGCTAATTGAGGAATTCTCAAAACCTTTTGCTATGAAAGAATGACATTTACAAACTTGATTTTCTTCTCCAAAATTAATTTCTGTTTTTGTTTATTATAATGAAGCTAAATAGAACTCATATTATTCACTCGAAATATCAAATTAGAACTCACAATCCTTATTCTATCTTCCAGCATTTCATTTTATTAATGAATCTCCATTGAGTTATTAAATATGTTTTCCCAAAAGATTTTCAGGAATTATTATCAACTTAGTCGCACAAATTGTTTTGCATGCTTACAGGTTTATAGTTATACTAATCTAAAACAACTATCTTCTTGTTATCCCCCCTCTTTCCCCAATTAATAGTTTATTGATTTATTCTTTCGATTCCTTTTTCTGAAATCTTATGGAATTTGTCTGTCTAGCTACTTTATTTTTCTACCTCCTCAAGCAAGAGGTCATTGATCTAACTTCTTAATATCTAAATGTTATAAAAATACTCAATAATCTAAATTAGTTTATCCTAAAGGCAGCTATTGTATTTTTTGATCAATTAATTGATGCTGAAAAAAAATACCTCCCTTTTTATTATGGAAACTGACGAAATTCCAGCTATTTTATTCAATGAAACTTTAATCTGTTTTTCACTTGGATATTTTTCATTTTCTTAAAAACTAATATGGAGAAAGTTGGAGTGAAGAAATAGAGTAGAGATGATAAGACAGGCAAGAGAATAGCAACAGAGAGAATATGTGTAAAATGATCTCATGCAGGATGCAGAAATCAAATGCTAAACCAACTAAAATCAAAAAATAAGGATTTTTAGGGAAGATAATTTGATGAATCGATTAGAAATTATTAAAGATTAAAAAAGACCTGCCCTAACGCTTGTCTCGCATTATTAAAAACCACATTAACCCAAACTGGTTTATCTGTACTTAGATTATTAAATTTATCTTCTATGATATTGCAACTTATCTTTTGTTTTTGAAGGTAACTATCTCTGAATTATCCTTTCATCTTTAAATTTTTCAGACATTGCTGCACTCCTGATTATTCATTCGTGAGTGTAAAATCTCCAGAGAAAATATGTCCCTGTTTTTACAATAAATTGTTTAGACTGCGGAGAATTAAGGATATTTTTGAGAATAAACATAGAGATAATTACTGTTTCTGAAAATGAATTCTCCTTAAAACTAACCTCTCTTAGAAATAGGAGATCCCACAATCCCAAGATTAGAAGCTTTCAAGTGACGAAATCTGATATTTTATGACAGTTTTGATTCGGTCAATTGAATTTCTAAATTAATCGAAAATCTGACAAATCTTTGTCTGTTTTTCAAGGCAAAATTTACAGTTTAAAGGTCAAGTTACGTCCTTGCTCACAGCTGGAAAAAATAAAAATACAAATAAATATTTATCAAAAGAGAAAAAGTTAGAGAGACACATCTCATCTTCTTCACAACACACACATAACACATTTTACTCACAATGCAAAAAGTTTTGTTTGGAAATAGAGCTCTTCTTAACCATAGATCTCTTCTATTGAGAAACTCCTTTAATTTTACAAAAATCTGCGCTTCTGCAGAAGAAGCTCTTAGCGATGTCAAAGATGGAGCGAAAATTATCATGGGAGGATTCGGTATTTGCGGTATTCCTGAAAACTCCATTCTGTATCTCAACAAAAAGGGTGTCAAAGATCTCACTGTCGTGTCCAACACATGTGGTAAGCAGATCAATAGCTTAAATCTCCTTATTCTTATTATGAATTACCCAAATAAAGTAAAAGTTTCAATATCTCACTAATTTACTTTGATAATTAGGTGTTGCTGATTGGGGTCTTGGTATTCTCCTTAAAAATCACTAAGTCAAGCGAGTCATCGCTTCTTATGTAGGTGAAAATCCAGTTTTTGAGAAGCTTTTCAGAGGAGGAAATCTCGAGGTAGAACTTACACCTTAAGGCACATTAGCTGAGAAAATGCGTCAAGGAGGATTAGGAGTACCTGCTTTCTACACTCCTACTGGTGTTGGTACTTATGTCGAATACGGAAAGGTGCCTGTAAGATTCATTGCAGGTTCACCTATTCCTGATATGGTCTCCAAACCTAAGGAGGTAATTTTAAAATGCTCTCTAATTCAAGAGAAAGGTATTAATGTTTATTATTTTTTAAAAATAACAAAAAATAGAGAAGAGTCTTCAATGGTTAGCCTTACATCATGGAAGAAACCATTTCGAGTGATTTCTCCATTGTGAAGGCATAAAAGGCTGATAAAAAAGGCAATCTTTTCTATTATAAAACTGCTAGAAATTTCAATGAGGATGCTATTATGGGAGGCAAAATTACCATCGCTGAAGTCGAAGAAATTGTTGAAAACGGTGAACTTGATCCAGATCTGATTCACACTCCAGGCATCTTCGTCGATAGAGTCTTCAAAGGAGAAAAATTCGAAGGTAGATATGAGAAGCTCGTCTATGATACTTCAGATCAACCTGCAAAGGCTGCTGATAAGGTTTCTCATAAAGATTTTGTCAGAAATAAAATTGTTGCAAGAGCTGCTAAAGAAGTTAAGTCTGGAATGAACTTAAATCTAGGAATCGGTATTCCAACTCTTTTGCCATAATTCCTGCCAGAAGGAGTTGATGTGATGCTCTAAAGTGAGCTTGGTGTTCATGGTGTTGGTCCTTATCCCAAGAAAGGTGAAGAACATCCAGACATCATTAACGCTGGCAAGGTAACTTAAAAAACACAATTAAATTATTTGAAATGTAAAATAACTTATTTTTTATCAAGGAAACAATTACTTTACTTCCTGGAGCAAGTACTTTCTCCTCCAGTTTATCATTCGGAATTATTAGAGGTCAACATCTTGATATGACCATGTTAGGAGCAATGCAAATTAGTTCTACTTGCGACATAGCCAACTGGATTATTCCTGGAAAACTCGTGAAAGGTATGGGAGGAGCAATGGATCTAGTTTCTTGCGGTTCAAAGGTGATTGTGTTAATGGAGCATAGCAACAAGCAAGGGGAATTCAAAATATTAGATCAATGCACTCTTCCTCTTACTGGAAAAGGTGTTGTCGACACACTTATCACTGAATTAGCTGTCTTCAGAAATATTCACGGCGAGCTAGTTCTTACTGAAATCGCTTCTGGTCACACTCTGGAGGATATCAAAAAAGTTACTGGGTTTGACTTTAAGACTGTTGAAAATATTGGAACTTTTTGATATTTGTTCAATCTTTTGTTGTTATATGTTTACTTCTTAATCTTCGCTTATTCGCTATTGCAAGTTTTTCTTCTAAAACTAGCTGGTTATTCTTTCTCATTTTTTAATATTTTAATTCTATTTCAAGCCAAAAATTTATTTTTATTTTCCAATCAATTCAGGGAATATTTACTAACTAAACAAGTCTATTTTTTGAAAGAAACAAAACATTAATGTTTGCCCAGATTAAAATAATAATAATTACTCTAATTCCTTTTCAATAAAAATATTTAATCAAAAATTATTGAAAAAACTACAGAGAAATTATCCAAAAATATGTTAAGTCACTCAATATTTCCTATATCCAAAAAGACTCTGAGCTCCTTAAGACTTTGAACTACCACTTGACAAAGGGGCTGGACTCTATTAAGGCGGTGAGCTGTAAATTTTTGGTTTATTTGCATTCTAAACTGCATTAGTTTAGTTGACCTGATATTATCCACCGTTAAAGTTGTTTTACATTTATCCTACAGGAATTGAAGGCACTACTCCATGATTAGTAGTGTATTTATTTGTCTTATTTGCATTGATGCTATTAACTTAAATATTATTAGCTTAAATGCCAATCGGTACAGAAGCAGATAAAAGCCCTTATTATTGATATGACTAAGGTGATTTTTGAGTATTGTTCATTTTTCGATCTGAATTGATATTTAAATCACTAAGATTGTTGAAATGGGGTGACTATATGAACTGATTATTCTATGTGATTTAAGAATTAAGAGGTGTTCCTTCATTTATTTCATCGTTCATCATCAAGCTTGTTCTGCTGGAATCGATTTTTTTCTTTATCGAAACATCTTCATCATTTTTATTTCCAACTTACCCGATTGCAAAATCTTATCCTTAATCAAATGATCCAAAAATCATGCTTGTCGGATTGAATTTCATCCCTCCACCTGGGAGGGACTGCATTGAAGGGGATTCATTCTCATTCTATTATCCATTTCCTTCACCAAATAATTTGTAATATTGATCTTTGATTTTAAACATCTCAGAGATCATCTAGTCTATCTTTTATGGCTGAGCTTGGGGGGTTATTTTCTTCAAATCCTAGAGTCTTTTTTAGTAAAAACACAAATGATTTTATTCAATAAAGGAATAGCATTAATTATGATTTTTCTTTACCTTCCCAGAGAGTTTCGAATGTAATCAGAGAACATATCAGATATCCTCTAGAAACTTTGTTAGTATTTGAGGATCTCTTTTTCATGCTGATCAGAGATTTTCTTTTGTGTCTTTTCGACTTATTCACTTTCTTCTTTCATCTTGGTGACTAAGAACTATTCTAATTCCTTTGTCTGCTCTTTTTGCATTGCGAAGTTTTGTTTCTCAGCTTTGTATGCCTGATTTATTGCAAAAATTCAAATAAATTTATTTTGATTGGTTAAGCAAGCTTTACATCTGCATAGTGTTCTGATTTTCCGCTTTCCATTTTCAGCTCATCTTAAATTATCGTTAGTTTTCCTTCAAGACGCTCTTTTTCTTTGAGTATTTATTCGATAAAATCCTAATTTAAACCATTCAAAAATCCTCCTTTAAATTCCTGATATGCTTTTTTAATAAGAGCATTTCTTTATTTAAGATCCTCTATGGCTTTGTCGTAGGTTAGAGGAAGAAGTTCCTTTTGTAACAGATCATCAGCTGTTTATAATTCAAATTAATTTCTATTATCAAAATATCTTAATTTATAAACAATGTTACCTTCTTTCAATTCTTTCATCATTGGACTATCTAATTACTTATCATCTAGCTGGAACCCAATATAACTCCCCCTGAGACTAGATCTAATCCCTTCATTTGAAGGTTTCATTAGTAAATGACGTATCGACTCAGTATCTTTGACTATTTTATTTTTCTTAGGAGCATCGTCTTGCTGGCTATCAATCTTTTCCTTGACAAACTGTGTCTCTAGTTCAACTTATTCAATACGATTTCGAAGATTTCTATAGTTCTAGCTTGCTTCACTGATGACTTACTCAAGATTATTGATGTGTTTACTTTGAATTTTATTCAGTACAGATTTCATTTTAGCCTTGCCATATTCGATAATCTACTTCCATTCTAAAGCATTGATAGTTCTTGCCAAATGCTGATTTATAATGTGAGAACTAGAATGAATGAAAATAATAATTACAAGAAATCATAAAAAGAATTAGAAATAGTTTGATTTTGAAAAATTTACTTAAATAATTGCTTCTTGAGTAGAATTATCATTAAATCACGAGATATTGGATGTTTTTAGTTAACTTTGTCAAGTTATCCAGGGAACTCCACAATCTCTTCAAGAATCTCATAAGGATTACTCAGCGAGTTGAAGTCGAGATTTCCAATAAATGAACCTCTATTTTAATCTTCGATTACTTTTTAACTTGTGTTTGTGTTCAAGTTATTAGAGTTTTTTAGATTAGCAGTTTATGTAGGTCGACTCTTAAGGCGATCATCTTCGACTTCTGTTGCTGGTTAGAAAAGCTATTAATCATCGATTCCAATGGCTTTCATGTTCTTTTAGACATCTGACCATTTTTAAACTAGATTCTATAAAAGTAAAGTAAATTAAGTTACATTAGAATAATTAATCTAAACAAAGAGGTAATTTGAAATACATCATAGTTGAAGTTGATGCTCTTTTTAAAGTATTCCGAGAAGTGGATCTCCGAGAAATGCATTTTCTCATCAAGGAACTCATCAATCTTCTTTTAGGCTGAATATTAAATTGCACAAAAATAAAAAGCAATTTAGCTTAATTCCAATATTTTTCCAATTATCTCTTTTAATAAAAGAAAGGGATAATTACATATTTCTTGTTTCTCTTTCATGAGAGTGCCGATGGTATTTTCGGATTTACAAATGGAATCTACCAACGACTGTATTTACTTTTGCATAATCTCAATTTCAAATCTATTATAATCATTCTTCGTTATTTATTAGGTATGATTGAACTCTAATTTGTGCTTCTCTTCTCGGACATCTCCTAGATTTCGTTCAGCTTCTAATCTCTCTTTTTTCAATTCCATGATCTCCTTTTCTAATGCTCTGCATTAAGCTGATTTTTCAATATATGCTACTCTATAATCTAAATTAGCTGGTTTTCCTAATTGTCCTGGAAGTATTTTTGATTATGGACCTCCTCGTTTGCCACTAAATTAGCTCATACCATTATTTTTTAGATCTAAAAGTCCCTCCTAAGCGAGCAAGTTATTATTAATTGCATCTTCTGAATCCATATCTTCATAATCAATTTTAGAGTTGTTACTCTTTCCTCCAGTTTCTTATTTATTCGATGTGTCATTTTATGCATCTTCACTTTCGAGATCTAAATCGGATACATTCAGAATATCCTCCAATGCTCTCACTTTTTAGAAAAAAATACATAATCATTAAATTCAATTTTTCTTATTTTTTTGTTTTAATGTTTTCATAAAAAGGCACTTTTCTCTTAACATTCATAATTATTTTAATTCTTTCTTTTAATTTTCTTACTGTTTTGCATTGCTTATTGCTGCTATTCAGTGACTTTGCCTTCTTTTGATGACTGTAAAATAGACATTTGATTTGCTCTCAACTCATCCTTGAGTTTTTTTATGATTCCTCTAAATCTGGTGTTCTACGTTTTGGCTTTTTCCAATTCTGTTTTGAGTTACTCAATAAGTTTTCTCATTTGTTCTACGGACAGCTTGACATTCATTTTCACTTAGTTCTTAATGGTTTTTGCCCTTGCAGCAAATCTCAAAGTGCTGATTTACTCTTCGTGCTAACTAGAATGAGGAGAAATAGTAGCGATTAATGTTGTTTTATAGTTTCCTCCTAATGATTCTTAGAGAATTCTTGTAAGTTTTGAGTCTCTATATGGGATATGATCTGCACCGCTTGTCAGGGCATGGATAACATTTCCTAAAAAATATATTTTTAAATAAATGAGAATTCTGATAAATTAAGTTATTTTACCAAGACACGAAAGTGAAAGATTAATCTTTTTCGCTTCCTCGAGCGATTCACCTACAGCCCCTGATTTTCCTACTTTCTCCGAACCAGCCAAGTCAACTAAATTTAGTTTTCCAAGTTTTTCTTATCCATTTGGATATCTTTAGGTCACATTAATTGTGAAGATAGTATGAGAACGAGAGGAATATTCGTTCATTCGAGTCTCTCTTGTTTGCTTGCTCTGATACCCAAGATTAATCGCATCAAGGATCTCTTCCTCACAATCAACTGAAATTGTCGTCAAACCTTGAACATAAATTCCTCCTTTTTAAGGATTTTCTTTGATTTTGAGTCCTACACGGTCAACTTTAAGAAGATCAAACAAATTCTCCTTGTAGATCTCAAGCATACTGCAGGTAATTATAAACTCTACATCTTACTCGATCGAGTTAATATGTGTAAATAGTTAATTGCTGACTCTAGGAATGATACCTTTTTGATTTTGATCGTTCACATTACCAAACATTGTGTATGTCTTGCCTGAACCAGTTGGACCATATGCAAATATGGTACCGTTATAACCCATTAGCACATCATTAACCAATTCCTTCCCGACATCTTCGTATATCGTTTCCTTTTATCAAAAACATAATTTAAAATATTTGTTTGCCATTTTAATTTTTAACTTACCTGTATGGAATCTGTGGGATAGACCTTATCGAAAACGAAAGGCATTTTCTCAGGCATAATACAGATTGTCTTTGCATCTTAACAGCGGGCACTCTCATTTCCACAACCATTTTCATTAAATTCTATTTCCATTTTATTAAGTGGCCTAATTCGAATAAAAGTCTTGACATTTGCTGATTTTTATTTCTAGTCAAACTATTTTAAGACTTCGAAATTAACGCTGCTGTCCATTCCTAAATTATTGAAATTAGACCCTCCTGTAGCATTGTATTGAATTGACTAATTTGGGTCTTAGTTAGCATTGTATACATTTCCAAAGTTAGCACTCTAAATCAAACCCAAGTTTGCACTAATATTCATCGTTTCAGCTCTTTTTACTATTTTACACCAAGCCAAAAAAAGATTCAAAAAGATTCATATTTTGAACAAAGAAAATATGAAATAATATGAAATCTTAACTAATTAACATTTCAACTCATAATCAATTTTACTTTTGCTTGGACTGCGCTGTGAAAGACTAGCGACATTCAAATTTTATGGCACCACACTCACTGCTTTTTTTAGAACTTAGCTTGTCATTATCGGATTGACTGTACTTGTATTTATTGGATTTATGATACTTGTATTAACTTGAGGGGAAATCTTTCCAGGATTAACATTATTTAATCCAGAGAAATCATTTTTAATATCTGCGGGTGTGATTCCAGAAATATCTAATTACTGTAATGGAAAAGATGAATTATCTATGCATTGCTAAGGTTCCTGCTAAATAGAATTTGTTATCTTCTTTTATTCTGAAGAAGTGCCTTGCGTTAAACTGATTTATGCTGTCGATCCCTTGAAAGTTGTCAGTGAAGGTGATTTCTTATCGATTGGCTTGGAGGTAATTGAATTACTCTTTGAATTAGTAACTCTAAAAACATAAACAAACAAAAAAAACTGATATTATTCAGAATAATGAATAAATTAATCTTGAGTTGATATCGAAATTGTGAGACTGATAAATAACAAGGAGAAAGCAAGAAAAAAGACAGTATTTTTCATTGTTTCTAGATTAATAAACTTTAAGAATCTATTTTTTATTTTTAATATTTTTAATTAGATAAAACTAATTTCACTGGATAAACTTTTTTTCCTTGCTTTTTGAGTTAAATGGAATAAAGAGATTAAAATAGGCTTGTAGTGTATTTCTTGCTCAAAACAAAAAAATTCATCGATAGAATAACTACCTTTTTGAAGAATCTCCTTGACGCGATACAGACTGAGGAGAAGTCCTATTATTTGTGCTTCTTTAAGGAGATAACATTGCTCTACCTAATTTTGAAGCAAACAAAATATTTTTAAACTGCTGTAAAAAAAAACAAATCTATCTTGAATTCATATCCTTTTGCACCTTTTTATTGTCTTTTAGCCTAATACATTTTACATTGTCACAACACTAGTTGGATTTGTGATTAGTTTTGAAAAGTAGCAGTTTAAAATAATTTTCAATCTTTATTCATTGGCAAATCAAATAGTATAAAATAAGTACTTTTCTCTGGCCTATTGAGAGAAAGTCCAGCAGAGCTGCCACCATGAGCTCGAGATCTTGAAATCATCAATCTGTTTTTCTACTTATTACTATTATTTGCAGTTTTTATCCTAGTGAGCTGTTTTTTGTTGTTGTTCTTTTCTTTGAAGTTACTTTCTTATCTTTTCGCGCAGTTGCTTACCTTTCTAATTAAATAAATTATCTTTTTTTTTAATATTTTACAGCATATTTTGTTTTATTTGATCCTACATAAAAAGCGCATCACAGCGATAATAAAAAAATTACTCATCAATTTTATTTTTTCTTTCCCTCACATTCTTTTCAATGATACTTTGTTTTGAATCGATAGATCTAACGTAAATCTCAATGTAAATCTTTTTTTTGAGCTAACTAAGATAAATAACAAAAGGCTGCTTGATTTAATAATTTCATGGCTACGAAGAACATATATTTTTCAAAATGGTTTCTTCTTCTTTTTATTTCCTCTTATTTGATTATGAGAAGGTATTTTTAGCAAACAGAAGAAGAGTTAGTATGTAAGAAGTATCGCTTTCTTCTTCTGTTACTTATTTTAAAAATTACTAACTTTCTGATTCTCTTGGACCCAAATAAATTTGTTCTAAAGAAAAAATTAAACTCTTAATTTGAGATAAGCTACTGATCATTTTAATTAATTTTTATCTTACTGAAACCATCTCGATTAGAGATTGAATAAGAACACGTATTTGTTCTAGTCGTGGCCATTATTCTTTTTTTCGCTTTATAAAAAACTAGATCGATTAACTATTAAACAATTGAGATCTTTTTAGACGAGAAGAGGCATAATAAATATGAAATAATATGCACCGTTATATTATGTTTTTTTGATTATTTTTTGTTTAATTTATTTTTATGGAGTAACTTTTTATATTATGTTAGGGCTTAAAAGCAATAATTGTTCTTTATTTGAGTTATTATTATACCTTTTTGTATGTTTTTATGAAAAAAAGAAGTAAATAAATCTAGCCTCTTTGAGAATCGAAGTGAAATCAATAACAACACATAAATCCTGAAGACATAAATTCATGCTAATGTGAAAATGCAGTCATGAATAATTTCCCACTTGATTTTCAAGAACACTGAGCTTATTCACGCAAGAATTGATTAGCTAGTGTATCTGTGATTTTTCTTTTTTCAATTCAGTTAGTTAGGATTGTAGTTTAGAGTTTTCATCTTTTTATGCTCCTATTGCTAATTTAAGATTTTTCAATAATGCTGCTAGAGTTGGCTTGGTAGTATTATTGATTTCTTCGTTGTAGACTGTTATTTCCTGTTTCATAGCGGATAATTCCTATCGGAGATTCTCGATGTCTTTGTTATAGTCTCCAAGTTCTTGATTCGATGATTCAATAAGGCTCTAGAAAAGAAAAAGTATTTTAATAATTGTCAATGAGTGACTTGATACAAGATATTCGCTTTTTTATCATGGCAGATATTTTGCAAAAATAAGACAAAAATGTCTTAAATAAGAGTTTTTTTATTGTTTTCTCTTTCAAAATAAAAATCTTTCAGCACAGCTCCTATCCTCTAGAAAATCACAGGATTTATCTGATTGTTTCTTCATTTTTCTTACCTTAACAAGCGTCACATGGTTTTTAACATTTGTTGCAGATTGTTGATCTAATTCGGATTGTCTCAGCTCGCCGTTGTAATCCTCTTCCATTTCTATTTTTCCACTTGAGTCTTCTTGCTCTTCTTAATTAACTAATTTATAAAAGATTATTAATAAACTAAATCTTTCTTTGGCTTTAATGGTGGCTACTGTGAGTAGGAGATATGTCTTGATATTCAAAGAATTTAGATATTTTGGTGCTCCTTAGATTTTATTTCTTGCGGAAACCAGATAAAATATAAAACTTCCTTCTTTTCTGTATTTCTGATTAATTTCTACAATTAATATAATCTCATTCTTCGCTCAAACATTGATTATTTAACTTTTGCTTTGGGAAAGAATACACCCTAGCAGTTTCAAAGAAGAATATGAACTGGTTATCTATTGATATTGGAAGAAAACTATTCTCCCCTTACAAAAAAGGTGTCACTAATTAATAGAAGCCACCTGGATGAAGAGGAAGGTTTCATTATGCTGAACATAATGTACGATTTGATAAATTTGTAAATTGAAAACAAATAGACACACACACAAAAGACATTATCTTCTTGTGCGCCAAA
>Ga0302271_10002628_pt1 | contig 15978 bp, 12 predicted proteins | sample III_Bog_N1_1_FD_198767 | JGI IMG/M metagenome (GOLD analysis project Ga0302271, IMG submission 198767) | Peat permafrost microbial communities from Stordalen Mire near Abisko, Sweden - III_Bog_N1_1 | ecosystem: Environmental > Terrestrial > Soil > Wetlands > Peat | place: Sweden: Abisko...
TGATATGTATTCGTATTCGTATTATTTATTTTTAAGAATCAATTTCCTCTATTCTAGCTTGCAATTGAATAATTGAATAGATATGATTGAAATCGAAGCTACTTAAATTTTAGAATATCTCATTCATCAAATTGCCAGCAATTCGAAGTGAAGAGCATTACTATCTTTTTCCAATAATGCATCATCCTTAAGCCTGAGGAATAGAAACATCAAAAGAAGAAGAATAAAACGAGAATATTTGACATCCACAGCTTACTTTACTTAATCAATGAAATTAACCAAGACCAACTTTAAAATTAAGAAAATTAATAAATCACGCAAACTGCAGATAATAAGCCACCTCCTTAGAATTGAACACTAAAACCTTAAACTAAGAATGTAATAATGTGGTTATCAGATCTCTGATCCGAGTGCTGCCACCTCACTTCTGGAGGAAATTCTCTCTCGCAAATGCAAGATCCATAGATCGTTCGCTTGCGAATATGTTCATGTCAAACCCTCCCAATTCTCACCAAGACTCTGCTGCCAATGCATGGAAGAAAGAAATATCCCACCAAATGAATATGTTTCTATCCGACTGTTGCTCTAGGCATCATCTAACACCACCTTCAATGCCTATCCATAATTGAACGACAATACAATCACCCAGATACAGCGATTCAAAGGCACTAGTGATAAGGTTCAAGATGATTTATCAACTTTTTTCGACAATCTTAAATCTACAGTTTTCATGGCCATTTAAAAATAGAAGCTTGCCTAAAAGGACAAACTCACTACTCTTTCGACTTCTTACCAAGGTATTTATGACTCTCTTGCGTAGATCTCGCAAATAGAAAAGTTTTAAGAACTTGTTGAAGACAACAATGATAATGAAGGATTGCTAAAACGATTCATCGATGATTAATATTCGTAAGTGAATAACTACACCCAGACAATTAACAATAGACTGTTGGAGTATCAAAAGATCTATGAAGGATTCTCGCTAACTGATCCCAAGAATAAATTAGATCAAATCGTGAAACTATTAGAAAGCATAGAATTCTTCCCCACAACCCTCCAAAGTTAGGCAAATAACCCTTAATAATAGCCGGTCATTCAATAATAATCGCCTCAATTCTCATCAAAACCCCAATAAAAGCAGCAATAACTACTAGAAAAACAGCAATAGCTACAACAACAACAATAACAACAGTAGAAATAACAACAATAGCAGCAACAGTAATAACAAGAGTAGCTACAATAGCAATAACAATAAAAAAAGTAGCAACAACAACAGCAAAAATCTACATCCTCACTTGCGGTTTACTAGGAGTACGAATCCTTAGTATAACAGGGTTTAGATAAGAAGATACTGTGGAAGTGGTCGTCGCGGGAGATGCGGTCGTGGTGGCGGCTGGAGGAGCTGAAGAAGGAGATGCGGATGTATGCTTAAACTTACGAGGCATGGTAGAAATTTAGCGAAGAGGAGAGGCAAGAATAACTGAACATTCTTAGAAAGAAAGTAGACATTTGAAGACAAATATGATACTATTATTATCATTGTCTTATGGTTACTATGTTTTGTAACTATCTTTAACAACAATCAACATTTTTTATGTCTTTTTGGAATTTTCGAATCATTTATTTAAATCAATTAACTTTCCCATAAGATTACTTTCTATTCATCCATTAGCTTTTCATTATTGTTAAATAAACATTTTCATAGTTTAATTAGTATATTACAAGTCCCTTTGATCAATCTCTCTCTCTTCTCTTTTAATATTTCTTTAATTAATTTCAAAAAACTTAACAAATATTTAACAAGGTGTGTCTTTATGTGTTAAATACTCAGAACACAACACTTAGGCTAATTAATATTTATTTGCAGAACTAGTATTTATTTGGGTATTTTAGAGATTTTTTTAATAATAATGGAATAATCTTAATATTACTCAGGTTAATAAACAACCACACATTGATTGCATACAGTTAATCAAACTTTTAGATTCTTTGAATTGGGGGGTGGTGGTGGAGATGCTTTTTGATTAAGAAATAGCAATGTTTCTGAAGAAAATCTAAACAACAAGAGAAAGATTTTAATATTACATAGGAGTTAATTTAAGGGGAATAATCTCGTGCTAAGACAAATGGGCTAATCCGACAGCAAACCCATTCAAAGTTCTCCTCTGCAAGATCCGCAGGTGCTTAAAGGTATTTCGGATATTTCGAAAGAATAAATTCACACAATTCTAATGGAAATAATTTCATTTCATTTAGCAAAGTTTTGTTTCCATTATGTTTACTATTTTCTATTATGAAAACCAAAGAATAGCAACGGAGATTGAAATGCGCTGAGAATATCAGCTTAAAATTAGGTGTCCCAACTGTTGAGATCGTCAGTCTCTGCGAGTTCATACGAAAGAATGGATTTGAAATACTTGATTTCCTGCTTGGAAAAGGTGGCTAAGCGTTAGTCTTTCATGGTTAGTCACTCATCAGTAGCGATTCCGTTGCAGTGAAATTAGTCAGGAGTCCAAATAAAACCTAATCAACCTCCATCTAGAAAGAATTCAGCCTTTTAAAAGCGCTTCGTAGCCAACATGTTGTCAGAGCATATGAATTCCTGCATTTTGAATCGGAGCACTCCAACATATTCGTCACCATCATGGAGCGATGCTAAAGTTGAAAAAATCAAAAATGTTCAAAAAGGGAGGAGGATGACCTTATGTGTGAAAATACTAATGTCTTATTTGGGTTTTTGTGAACATAATTTAGGTGATTTAGCAAGCTACTTGAGGACCAGAGTGATGAGTGGCACGAAGGCTGAGATCTAAGAGAAAATTTATGCATTGTGCTTGCAGCTAGCGAAGGGACTTAAAGATATCCATGCGAGGAATATCTTGCACTTGGATATCAAACCAAGTAACATTATGCTTGGGAAGGATAACAACTGGAAATTCATTGATTTGAGTCTATCAATTCCACTTAATTCTACGAATATGTCGATTTAGAAGGTATAAAATAATCCAAATTGAGAATATTTTCAATTTTTTACTGCTAGTTTACCAGGCATTTCTAATTCATAGGGCATGCACGCTTGCTAACATATGCTTTTTTTTGGAAATTCAAAGTGTGGCATGACAGAGCTGTATGCCTCGCCTGAGTAATACCAAGGCTGGAATAATTTCTCTTAGAGCAAAAGCAGCAATTTCCCTAAGGAAATTACCAAAAGCAGTGATATTTACAGCTTGGGGCTGGTTTATTTGCTGCTAACAGGAGCATATGTCTCAGAGAAATAGCTATTTGCAATGAAAGCCCTGGGGTTTCAAAGTGAAACAGCTCAGGATGACAATAAGCTTGCTAGTTACATTTCCTTAAACGATGACATTTTCAGTGCACTTAACTCAAAACTTCTGACGAAGATGCTCAGCTATGAGCAAACAAGAAGACCTGAGATTGAGTATGTCGAACGAACACTCTCTGCACTACTTTTTTAAGCTTAATTCGAGAGATAATAGGAAAACAAACAGCACTAATAAGAATAATAATTCACAGTACCATCATCTCTTGGATAATAAACTACCATCACTAGCAGAAATTAGATGGATTCTGAGCGTCGAGCCAGTTAGTTTTCAACTTCTCCTCTCCACAATCAACAACCATAGCAATATATCTACACCGATTCCTAATAGAAACAAGATTAAGCAGAAGCTATTCCCTACAGAAATAGTGAATACATCCCATCAAACACTTTCAGGAATCCAAGCAACATCAACAATAACATTATTTCCACTAATACACCTGTGAGCAACAGCAGTAGGAATACAAATAATTATTTAATCTAAGCACAGTATCGCAACAGTGAGTACATTCCGAGATAAAACCCGCCTATTTCAAGAAATTCTAACTTTGAAATCAAGGATTTAGTATCAAATCAAGAAGCTTTGCAAGGTGGAAACAGTTTTAATGTTAAAGAGATGTGCTTTAATTAACCATAAATGTAGTACTAACGATCATCTATCACGAAGAATGATCTGAAACAACAACAGTCATAACAATAATTTTATGGGCCGCCGACTCTGTGCAAATCATGAAAGGGGCAAATCGATCAGTTTTTGAGGCAGTCTATTTAAATAATTTTTATCTCTTTTCCAGCTAAAATACTTCTTTTTATCACACATATTTTAAATTTCCCCCTCCATTTCATTCTTAACAAATTCTTGCTGATCTTTAACATATGGAATCTAAATATGATTATATATCAGCTACCAAAAGTCATAAGAGACAACCCTAAATATCTCATTTTTTGCTTTAAACAGCAAATAGATACACTTTTCAACTTGTATATTGTGAATTTCATATGAATTAACAACAACAACCAAAAATCACATAACAATTATTTTCATGTTTTTGTTTGTTTGATCCTCTTACATAATTAAATGATACCCATTTCATTAATTGTATATCATTTTTCGTATGTTATTTTTTGAAATCTTATTTAGTTATCGTTACCTGATGATCGAGCATATGAATACATGAATTTTTTCATCAGAAACTAAATCTGCTGGCTAGCTGGGATTGAAGTAGTCAAGTCAAACAACTACTCAAATCAAAAACTAATAATCTAGATAAGTGTAGAATTAAACTAAAAAAAATACTCATGGTGCGTGACTCATTTGGGACTCAACTAAACCATCAAAAGCTCTTCCTACGTCTTCATACTATCCGCTATGCAAATGGGATCTACCAAGGAGAAGTCTCTTAGCATAAAATCCTTCCTTTCGGATTTGGCTGCTTCTTTTGGAACAACTCCCATTTCTATTTTGGTATGAATTTTGTTTTGGCGTTTGCCAGCTTTCAATAACTAACCAATTAGCAATATCTACTTCTTTCTCTCTCTCTCCTTATGCCTCAAAACAATAATTCTTCCTTAAAATGTTTCTCTTCATTATTTTGAATCATTTAAAGTTGATATTCTTTTATTTCAAATCTCAATCAACTTTTTTTTGTTCCTAATTCTCTAGGCTAATGGTTAAATGGTAAAATGGACGGACGAGGATTGCTGGCTTTTCCTTAAGGAGGATTTGCTATTGGAAGGTTTGATAGAGGTCTTGTCGAAGGGCGAGTGCGTGTAGTTCTAGCAAACGGTGATGAATTACTTGGCGAATGTTGTGGAGGTATTTTTGAAGGGATATTCCTAAGAACATTCGCGAGAGGACAAAGAATCGTTGAATGCTTATATGAACATGGAGTTATCAAGATAGTCTTGCGAGACCTTTCGAAAGAGCAATTCAGTAAATGTTAACCTTACTTGAACCTTGCATAGCTTGATTATCTTTATTGATGTATGTTTTTGCTTTTTTCAAATGATTTAGAACTCTAAACTGAAAATCACTTCAGTGAATTTCTTAATCTCCGAAATTTCTTTGCGTCTTCTGAATGCATTCCCAACAATAAGGCAACCCACGAGAATGAAGATAGCCTTGAAATTCTACAGTTCAGTGAAGATAACTCAGATTGTTATCAACTCTACTTTGGATCAACTAAGCAAAAACAACCAAATGGACTAGGGATCATTTTAAGTTAATCAAATGCAGTTTCCTAGATAGGCTAGAGGGTAATCTCCCGTGGGATGTTCTCAACGACTATCTCAATCAAGGCGAAGCAGTTTCAGCTGAATGGGCATGGAAGAATATCATTTCGCAATGGTGATTTTATCGAAGGACAATTTAAATCTGGTTAGCTGAATGGAAGAGCATTTCAATATAATAACTGTGATAAGGTATTACTACATGGATATTTCCAGGATAACACTCTCCACACACTGTTTTACCAGCAGAAAACACAATTCCCATCTACGAATGCAGGTTTTTTTTTATTATGAAAACTCAGTTTTTTTATTTTTGATTGCTTTTTTTAACAACCTCAAAACAAAAAATGAACTTTTCTAAAAACACACAGCAGATATTTTAGACTTTCCTATTTCTCCAACTGCTGCAATGGAAGAGAGTATCGAATGCAAAGCATTTCTATTTGCTGAGGAAGAAGCGTTGTTTTTTGTAATGGCACTGCATTCTCTTGGCTCGTTTACGGCGGAAAAATTGCTGTTGAAGTCAATTTCGTCACTTCTAAAGAAATCTCTCATTCAACTTACTTTCGAGGATGATGGTTTGCCATCCTATCAGCCACATTTAACAACACAGCATAAAGAATTCAAATAATTCCCTTTATCTCAGGAGTTCTTATGCAAGGGATAATCAGAGGTTGCCCCTTCACATAATGTAATTTTCAATAATAGTTTTTGTGATTGCAAGTTTCAAAATATGAGAAACAGCTATGTTGAAGAAGAGGAAAAACATTAAGAAGAAGAAAAAGAGTATCTTAGTGAGAATTCAAGTTAAATAACTTAAAACAAGGGGATATCTCGACATTCTGTGGAGAAAATATAGGAAAATATTGAAAGCGATTATGAAAATGCTAAATGCTACAATGATCGTATTAAGGAATCATTAAAAGGTAAAATGCTTTGTTAAGAACGAAAAAATTAAAAAGGATAAGGCGGTTAAGGAGATGAAATCCATGAGGAATTCAAATATGCAGGGGATATGGGTTAACAAAAAAAATCTTGGATTGAACAGAAACCATCAAATGAAAGATAAAAATCAGAGGTTATGTTACAACCAGGATAGTAGATAAGACTAGAAAGAGAAGATAAAAAGCTTACAGATCACGAAGAGCATATCCCATAGAAATTACATCTCCCAGAGGATACTTATCAAGGTGATTTGTAATAGCAGCTCCTGTTGACATAGACATTATCTTCGATTACTCCTAACTCAACTTTGTAGACATTTACATCGAATTAGTACTTACAGAATATCGTCCTCAAACAAGCAAGCAATTGCAATTAAGCTAACGATTTAGTGTTCATGCAGCCTTAAAAGACACTTTTTACAACATTTTCTGCTTCCGTTCTCTTGAGTCCTGAGGAAGAAGTTCCATTGAAATATCGTGTATCTGCATTGTAGGACATTACGAAAAAGAAGAGTAGGGTTAGATCTATTAAAGGTATTATAAGAGGTTAGCATATTCAGCACAGAAATGAGAATGATTTGGAATTGTTCTTTGCTGGGAAAAAATAAAGGAATCCTCAGCATACTCCAAAGGTTATTAAGTTTGATTTAGCTATTGATGGAAATATTCAAAGTCAAGAGTAGACTAAAAAGGATATTTAGAGCTGCAATTATTAGCGTAATTTACACTACGATTAAGGTGATAAAAATGCTGAAATTAAGAGAGATAATTTGGAAAATTTTGGGCCTAAAGCGATGATGTAGAGTTAGGTTTAGAAATAGGAATTGAAAGAAATGATCAGTTAATAAGGAAAAGAAGGAGTATATTCGCATCATTTGTAATAAAGAAATAAATGCGTAGAAGAGAGGGAGATGGAGGCTAAAATAAAAGAGGAGAAATCATATTCATTTTAAAATACCTTGAAACCAAAGAATGCATAAAATACTAATGGATTATTTACTTGTTTCTCTGCAGAAACAGATAAAGTTCATAGGCTGGACAGTAAGTAAGAATCAAAGTAATCCAATGGAAAAATTTCATAATCGAGATAATCATAATATTCCTCAATTTTTCCAGTGAATCAGAAGCTACCTGGTTTTGATTTCCCTTAGAAATACAGCATCAAATGTTTGAGAGATATTTCCAACAAAAACAAACACGAACCATGTAGATTCTAGTCAATATCTGCTAAGAATCAGCTGCCGTATTACAATCTCTAAGATGATTACTGCTACAACTAGCAGCGAAATAAAAGTACACCTTTGATAGAATGCTAAGAATTGCAAAGAAATTCTGGGAAATCTGATCAAAATGAAGATATTCTGGGTATGTAGAGTTGCTCACCGTTTCAAGAAACTGCAAAAGATACTCGGTTTTTTGAATAAAATATGACGAAGAATCTAAAAGCGATCTTGAAATAATAGTTTCCGGAAGATAACTGTTTGTTTCTGAAAGTGCAAGATTTGAAATAGTAAAGGACATAGAGATTTGTCAGCGAATGTCTAATGAATAGCAGTTATTAGTAGATGTCTGAGAAAAATCAGGATTTTCAAAGGGAAAACATTGAATTCATAGATTTAATCTCTAAGAGAGAAAGCCATGGATCAAAGTAACAAAGCAGGAAATGAAAAGAAATAAGGAGTTAGGAAGAGAGGGATCATATTTGAAGAAAAATAATGACAATTTTTGTTAGAGTTGAAAATACTTTATTAGTGGAAGAATAATTTAAAAAACTAACTTCAATTATTGCATTTTTAAATAAAAAAGAAGATTCAGCAAACATAATTTTTATGAATTCCAAATCTTTGTGCTGGCATAATGTGCATATGAGCGGAATTAAGAAATCTCTAATTGGTTTACATTCTCATATCTACATTATTTTATGCGTAAATTAAAACCAAAAAACAAAAACAAAACAGAAAGTTCCATCAGCTAAGAAATCTGCTTCATCAGATTAAAAAACAAAAAGAGCAAATCTGGTTAATCGCTTTTAACAACTTTTATTGAAAACAACAACAAATAAAGCATATGAACTACAGTCACTTTGATTTTTCAGAGAAAAACATCTTCAAAAGAATCGGTATCATCGCTTTTGTGTCTGCAATCGGGGAAGCAGTTTCATACCCTTTCGATAGAATCAAAGTGCGCGAAATGGCCAGAAGGGTATTCGTTTCTGGATCTGTTTTCAAAGAATCCAAGGTGATTTACAATGATATTATGAAAGCAGAAAATAAATTTGGCTTAACATATGGGTTACGATCAGCAGTCGATAAAGTTATCGCGATGAATTTAGCTAGATTTTTAGCCTTCGACTTTCTAATCGGCAGACCATCTGATCCTTATAAACCAATTACAAACTTAAATTTGTATCTTTCTGCTTTCGGAGCTTAATCCATAGGATTCTTATTATCTTAGCCTTCAAATATCTTAAAGCTCAAGGTCCAATGTGAGCCTCTTGGTATGGATTACTCGAAATACGAGTCGTACTCGGAGAAATATCGCAAGGTGAGTTAGTTCCACAAAGGCAAACCAGCGTTATTTTTCAGCACAGGGTTTAAAAGTGGAATTATTTTGTAGAATGCTGTCGCTGCAGGGGAGATATTCATGTTTTTCAAATTGCTTCGATATTTCTACGAAGAAACGAACATCAAAAGTGATTATTTCAAGGTATGCGTGAGTGCACTCATCACAGCTAATGTAACTACGTTTTTAGCTCATCCGTTGGATTTCCTGAACACTAGGTATTCCATAAGGTAACTGCAAGGAGAAACCCCACCTGTTTTCTACAAATACATCCAGCAAGTCATGAAAGAAGAAATGGGAATTGCGACTTTATATAAAGGAATTGTTCCGTCTTTGATAAAGAATTCGATTACTGCAATAGCAACGTTTGGTCTTTGGAACTTCTTTTCAACGCAATCTAGACATGAAGCGCTGTATAATTACTATGGTAGAAAGCACTAGCAAGTGATCGATCAACAGCATATTCCTAAAGGATTCGAAATGACTGGAGGAAGGAAGGATATTAGATGAATTAACTGGAATCTTTAGTATTTTACTTGCATGTTTGTGCCCTTTACTTGAATTTTTTGTAGATTTAGTTGTCAAAGATGCTTAAAAGAGCACAACCAAGGCATTCATTATTCATAGAAAGAGAGAAAATTCCTTATTTAAATATACTAATAAATACAAAAATAATCTTTAAATGAAAGAGTTCAACAACCAATTACCTGTCTACCTTTACTGATTATTGGAATTACTAAATTGAATACTGTTTTGTTTGGAAGAATCAAAGAGCTTTAGTGATAACTTTGAGTGCGTATTTGGATTGTGTGCAGAGACGCAAGATGTATTTATGGAATTTTGTTTTTCAGTAGAAAACTGAGAATATATTTTGAGGGTTTATTTTTAAGATTTTTCTCTTAGGGAGGATATTTTGCAAGTCTCAACAGAGTGCAATATAATTATAATCCTACAGTATTTTGATTAAACCATCTCTTTAGCCTTACATGAGATTGAGAACAGTGTTAATTGGAAATCACTCAAATGTCTGAAATAATTTCTAAAAATTGAATGCTAAATTTGTTTCTTTGGAAGATACAAAAAGAATCAGTTGTGAATATTTTGATAGTGTTTTGAATAGCAAATCAACAATTCTGGCAATTTCTATTTTCGCAATTTGAAGCTCAAGGAGGTAGTCATTCTTCGTGTATGCTAGTACTGCATCATTTTACGAAAGTGCATAATACCTCCTTGAAATGCAAGCCAAGAGAATATAATGACTCATACGATAGGAATAACCTTCATTCCAAGAAGCAAACTGTTGAAGCTACCGAAAACATGGAGGTAGTGTTTACCTGGGATAATACGAACGATATGTATCGATGAAGACAGCGAAACAACGAAGGAAAAGAGGGGTTTAATTAAAATAATCTGCAATATACGCAATCACCAAGCTACGCAATCACGCACTAACTCTGACTATTTCTCAAATAGTACGCAGTTAATAGCTGTTTAAGTACGCCCTGTCCATAGGAGGTCCCATCTTCAAGATTATTCAAACAAAACTTAAAATAATCCAAAAAAAAATAGGCAATTCTTAAAGTAAAATACATTTCCTAAAATATTCCTGCAATGTCTGTTAGCAACATCAACACTAACATCCAAACCCTGACTCGTAACTTGGTGTTCGAGTAGCAGTAAGTTAAAGAAGCATCCGGTGATTTCACTCTCTTGTTGTCTTCGATTTAGACTGCTTGCAAGTTCATCTCTTCGAAAGTGAAAAAAGCAGGAATCGCTAAATTATACGGCCACGCGGGTACTGAAAACACCAGTGGAGATCAAGTAAAGAAACTCGATGTGCTCTCCAATGAAGTCTTCATTAACTGCCTCAGACAAAGTGGCAAAGTCGCCATTCTTGCTTCCGAAGAAGACGAGAAAGCTATTGAAATTGAAGTGAAGAACTAAGGCAAGTACGTTGTTTGCTTTGACCCCTTAGATGGATCTTCCAACATCGATGCGAATGTGTCCATTGGATCGATCTTCGGTATCTGGAGAAGAATCAGCGATGAGGAAACCGGTGCTAACACTGATGATATCCTCCAAGACGGAAGAGCTATGGTAGCTGGTGGATATTGTCTGTATGGTTCATCCACACATTTTGTCTTGTCAACTGGTGGTGGTGTCTCAGGATACACACTTGACCCATCCTTGGGAGAGTTCTTGTTGACTCATCCTGATATTAAAGTTCCCAAGAAAGGTAACATCTACTCGATCAACGAAGGTAACTCCACTTATTGGGATGACTCCGTGAAGGAATACATCCAAGCTAAGAAATTCCCCACTGATGGAACTGCTCCTTTCTCGCTAAGGTAACTGACAATATAAATATTAAATCAACAATCTTCTTAACAATTTGTTCTTTGTTTTGACTTAAATAGATACATTGGTTCCATGGTTGCTGATGTACACAGAACACTCCTCTACGGTGGCATCTTCCTCTACCCTACCGACAAGAGAGTAATTATCCCCCATAAAAAATTATTAAAACCAATAGCACCCAACAAATTTCTAAAAATCAATAATTCCCGAAATTATTGCTTTTCTTTATCTTTTTCTCAATTATTAATATTTATTTACTCCTAATTTCTTCTAGTCTCCCAAGGGCAAGCTCAGAGTTCTTTACGAATGCCACCCAATGGCATTTATCGTTGAGAAAGCAGGTGGCAAAGCGATCACTGGAGAAGGGAACGTACTCGACATTAAACCCAAGGGAATCCATGAAAGATGCGGTATCATTTGCGGTTCCGTAGACGATGTCACTGAAATTGAAAACATCTACAAGAGTCACAAATAATGATTGAGCTTTTCCCACAAAAGAATAATGATTAGATATTTTATTTTTCCTTTCCTTTTAAGTTATTCCAGAGAAGAAATGTTCTTCATATTTGCTTGATAAAATATCACTTAATTATCTTCGTATTTCCATCACAATAGATAGATAAATTATATTAATTTAGTGAATTAATTGATTAACTTATGTAAATTCTCAAGGTTTTCTTTAAGTTTTTATTGAATCATTTTTTAAAAAAAGTTATTTTTTTTTTAGAAATGCAATTTTATTATTGATTTTCTTGTTATTTTTTTGTATGCAATTCAACAACAACAACAAAATCCTTCATAACTTTTTTCCCTCTCATTCCTTCTTAACTCCATATTCATGATTACCTGTGTGTGTCAAAAAATATTTGTTAAGATTAACTTATCCTTAAACCTTTTTTTGGGTTCATTTTATCTTGCTACTTTCTCAGCATTTCAAAAAATTCTGATTTATATTTTTTACCTGTGGAGTATTCAGCATATTTGCCAAGTACATAATTCTTCGCTTTGACAATATCTATATAGTCTTTCGATTTGTTCTCCCAGTTTCTAAACTGTTCCCTGTCATATTTATCCCAATGTGCTTCCACACCATAGCGAGGCTCATAGACTGCGGATACTTTGGAGATCAAGGGATTGTACATACGACGCATTTTCTTGTCACTAAAAATCAAGAAAAATAAATGATTTTTTTTTCATTGAAAAAGTAACAAGAACGAAAAGTATAAGTAAGATATTTTGTTGTTTTTATGTACTTGAGTATGCTCGGCGTGGCATATCTACCATTTGAATTAGGTTCATTCTGTGATTCTCTCCTTAAAACTGCATTGTTGTTGTTGCCTTCAAGTTAAGGAATCTATCCTGATGGGGATTATTCTTAGAATTGCATCTAAGGAGCATTATTGTTATTTTAGTTCATGTACTATTGTTCTTGAAGTTACAATTGCTGCTAATATTGAGGGTTATCATATCCGTCATTGAGATTCCCAGGAACATTCTAAGGATTGTTAATATTTGGATTAAGATTCTACTAATTGAAATACGGTTGTCCCTAATATTGCGGTGAACGTAGCTGCAATAATTCATTCTAGCGCGATCTTGGTGGCAAATCAATTTCAGATAAATTATTGTTGTCAAGATGTACACTGCTTGTAGCCATGCTATTCTTGCCAAGATATTATTATGATCTTCTAGATGAAGAGAGTCGTTGGTATTGCTAAGGTTAATAGTAAGGCTACTGTGGTTGTTATTGTTGTTGAGGAGTGTATCTACTCGTAAGATTCACAGGAGGTTATGGTAAATTGTTAGGTAGTTCAGGTAAATTCAAAGATTATCGTGAAAGAGGTGGGTTCATGTTCTTCGAGGATTAGGGAGGAAGTAACAATAAGCTTTTATTATGGTTATTCGTAATATTATCGTTGGGATCGATTGTGCTATTGTTGTTGTAAGTATAATCGTAGTTCATGAGATTGGATCCTTGTTTGGAGTGCTGTTGGTTCTGTTGTCTTGCAGCATAGTTCTATTAGAAAATATCTAGAGAATCGGAAGGATTTTCACCAGGATTATTAGGGATTTGTCCTTGTTAATTCATATAGCCTTTAGTTTGATATTCTGGAAGATTTGCTATTTTTTTGTAGTGGAACTCATGGAATAAAGGATTTCTCATTTTCAACTGCAGATCAGCATGTCGCTGGACTTTTGAAGAAATAAACAACGAATAGATTAGCAATGCACACACAGATAAGAATGGAGGGATATTTTTGTATATTGGATAGCATATTTGGTTGTTTTTTTATGCGTTTTTCAAATTTAATAGATAATGTTTTTTTTGGTAAGAAATATCTTGAGAAGAAACTATCTATTTTCATCCCAGAAATATATTGTTAAAAATCTCTCTACCATGCGAAGGATCGTTTGTGATCTATTCTGATATAAATTTGTTCTACTCCACATTCCTATCATAGATCAGGTTCTTGGGATGGCCACCTTTGAAAAATAATCAAATGAAATCATTATTTTTGGTTTCAAAAATTTAAGGTTTCTCAAAAGACATAATGAACACATGAAAAGCTAGAATACCTTAGAAATCATTGAATTTCATCGAGAGTACTTCTCTACTTGGTGGATGAATGAAATCGTATGATTTAGAAGCAGCATCGTGTCTTGAAAACATCGCCATGCTTTTTGATAAAGGATATATTGTTGATGGCTCTTAAAAAGAAGCTGGAAAAAGATAAAAAAAGTACTGTTTTAATTGCAATCTATCTCTTTTCTTATTCCCTACGGTTTCACCTATAACCCCGAAAGACAGCTGAATATAATCAATTAATACACAGATTCTTGCTATTTTAAAAAGTCTCTCTAAATTCCTTGGGATTTACTTTTCAAAACGCAATATTTGATTTTCTTTAAGAGATTTGAACCTCTGAAAAATCATATCTTAAATGCTGTTCTTTTTGAAGAAGCCCAACCAATTTGAATTGATAATTGCGCTTATGTTCGATTAATCTACACAGAAAATCTAAACAAATTATCTTATTATTATGCTTATTTCATTTGCTTTCCGATAACGCATAATATTATTGTATTGCTGTATCAACTTGCATGGCTAGCTCTTTCTACACTTCCATCTTCATCTTTCTACGGTAAATGAACAACCCACCGATGAAGAATAGCAGCAATACAATGCTAGATATCCAAATCCATACTTATGAATGATTGCTTCCAAAGTTGCCTGCCCACTTATCTTCTTCGTCTAAGATTTCTACATAAGGTTTGCAAGGTTCTATATTTTATGCATCCTCTATTCCTTAACAAATGAACTCTTCCGCTGCTTCTGTAATTGATAAATCACCCTAAATAAAATGATAAAGTTTATAATTCTAACAAGGAAAAAAACCTATTTTTTAGAAATTTTCATATCGAATTTAATATTTGGAATTCCCTTTATTTTTCGAAAAAACAAATTGTACTTTGAAAATCTCTCCATTGACGAACAGTGCAGGGAAGTATTTCAGCCCTTAGCCTACAAATAGTGCATATTCCTTTTACAGGAGTTCAGGTTCTTGAATTGAGTTTTTATTAAAACATTCTGAGACTTTAAACGAGAAATTAATCGCCTCCGCTTCAATATGTGTTACTTTAACAAACTCTTCAGCTTCATTAGCGCATGTTTTCAGTGGTTTATTCTAATCCACATAGCATTTAGAGAACCCATTGAGATAAGTTAAGAAATACTACGGAAAATAGTTCTGTATACACATTTCAGTAATTGACTACTTGATTGAATCCACCCCCGTCAATGGACCTTTCCCATCAGGATCAGGATGGCAATATTCCCCATCGAAAATGCAATAATTCTTGAACTACGATGCAGTGGTATCAGATGCTTGTTGATGAAGCGCTTTGCATTTACTGTCGCAGCGGAAGAGCACAAAATGAGGCTCAATAGTTGTTTTGTTGTTTAGCACCAAGGTATGCAGAAAATTAATGTGATTCTTGAAGAATACGTAACTTTCCTTTTCAGCTGGGATCATCCAGTATTGTATTTCAGCTTTTTGACCTTCGTTAGGCTGAGGAAAAGATAGAGAGAGAGAGAGAGAAAACATCAAACAAACTAGAAGATGAAGATAATTTAATTATTTTGAGAAGATTCGTTTCTTTTTTTTACTTTGTTGAAGAGAATGGAGATATTTACCCGATTACTTTCGTTATTCGAAGTATCGTTGATTTCCTAGACAAGAAACTTCTTGAGCAATTCACCATCTGATTTAGATATCAACACGACTGGGATCGTTACTCTATCACCTTTATTTGTTCAAAACAACAAAACAATAAACTTTTTTCAGTTCCTTGATCGATTCACATAATATTTCTCTATTTCTTCAAGATTTCTACCTGAGAGATCATTTTCTATTAAGATTTTATCAATGTCTGTGGTATTAGAGTTATCAGCGATAATGAGCATTTTCCCTAACTTCGCTGCATTGCTTGCTTTCTTGACAAATGAACAATTCCCTCTGTCTACTAAATAAATAGGACTGCCAT
>Ga0302271_10002629_pt1 | contig 15974 bp, 10 predicted proteins | sample III_Bog_N1_1_FD_198767 | JGI IMG/M metagenome (GOLD analysis project Ga0302271, IMG submission 198767) | Peat permafrost microbial communities from Stordalen Mire near Abisko, Sweden - III_Bog_N1_1 | ecosystem: Environmental > Terrestrial > Soil > Wetlands > Peat | place: Sweden: Abisko...
AGTAGTAGTAGTAGGATAGCAGTTATCGGAGCTATCTGTGTGATGTAACTTTGGTGTGTTGTTCTATGTGAGACTAGTTACAGCGATCGATTTCTTATATGCTGTAGCTGCGCTGGATGAAGAACTGTTAGTAGGTGTGATAGATCGAGCTGCACTAGCAGGAGGGTATTTGTTTAACTAGAGTTATGGTGAATATTACTGGGAATGCTAATCTATAGATATTTACTCTTGCTAATGTTGCTATCCACTGTCTTTATTCATATTCAGCTCTGATATTCTAAACATATTCATATTCTCAGGTGAATTCACATCAATCTCACTCTTCCTGTTCGAGAGCATACTCTGATATTACTGCTATAGCTATTGATTTCCAAGAGAGATAAGTACAGTTGGTACAGGTAGCTATGACTCAGTAGGAAGATTCTATTCGGGTTGATAAGAATAACTCCCTGCGTGATTGAGTATCACTGCTGAGGGATCGAGCAGTAAATTACGTAATTACTCATCATCAGCTGATCCTTCGTAGTCTTATTGAGTCTGATGCTATTCTGCGAATTAGCCTGTTGGGAAGTTACAATCGGCTGATGATAGTTATTCACTAGGTTCAGTTTGAATGCTTCGGAATCGATCGAAGTGCTTTTTAAAGAAAAGGTTATATTAATATACTTACTAACACAAACAAAATGAACTTACTACTCCTGTTGGTACTGTTAGTGGTGGTGATAATGAGAATGGCTATGATTATTCCCTCTACTGTTGTTGTTGCTGCTGCTATGATTATTATTCGATGAAACTCGATGCACTGCTTGTAGTCTTGTCTTTGAGAATATATGGAGGTGGCAGAGGAGATATTCTTCTTCTGATAAGATTACTACCTATTGTATTGATGCTACTACTGCCTGGACTATTCGAATCTAGAAAGCCAGATGATGGACTGCCTACAGAGTTAGAGGAAACAATGAAAGAACTAGCATGCGATTAATACCCGTTATTAGGTGCTTTTATAGTTGTATTTGTTTCAGGATTCATTTGCTACTTGCTTGGGCCTGGTGTTCGACTCGTGATGATATTGCTATTGCTATTGTTGCTGATATCATGTGCATGTCTAGGAGTTGACTGCTAGCTTTCATATTACTATTAGTGCTGTTATTGTTGTAGTTGTTATCCATCTGCGTGATCTGAACTATTATTTTAAAATGATCCACTGTGAGTCTATTACAGTTTCGCCACAAGTGGCGTGTTCTATCTTGGATTAGAATTAGTTTAATACGACTACTCCTTTTGTGCTTACGAATTAGCTGATATAACCACAGGGTTTACGGTATTGGTACTATTGCTGCTTGAAGAAAGGCCTTGGTTGTTGTTGCTGGTGTTACTATTAGTATTAATGACATGCTATGTATTGTTAACAAATAATGTTCGATTCGTAGCTGAATAAGTTGTTGATTTCGTTGATGATTTCTAAGAGCTATTAGGATTACTGCTATTGATGCTGAGAATCTATGGCTGCTATGCTTACTTTAATGCCAATTAACTTGCATTCTGTGCTAGTAAATTCTAACCTATTTGAGTACCTTATTATTGCTGTACTTTAACTGCATTTCCAGGTTTATTCCCTATTCCATTAGTTTTAAGTGTCTTTGCTGGTTGAAATTAACTCCCTTTCTTAGGTAAATTCATACCCTATTACATCGAATCTCTTTGCTGTTGCGGAGATGAAACCATAGAATCTCTTTGATGCTATTGTTACTACATCGACTCCCTTTACTAAAAAGGAGACTAAATTGATTCCCTATGTTGACTCAACATCTTCATTGAACTTCCCCTCTCACTCTCGCTGCTCTAGCCATTATTAATAGTACTATTATTAGGGTGATGATTGGCGAACACGACTGCTGAGCTATTCTATGATATTACACCTCCATTATTACTATTCTTTTCTTGCACACGATTAGCACTAACCACCTCTTCTTCCCTTGCTTGCTCCCTTCCACTCTTCCTCTTCCTCATAGCTTCTTTAAACACACTGTGATTGTACACTTCCTCCCAAGCAAACCTATCTTCTTCTTCAAACTTCAAGCACTGAGTAATAAACTCCTTGGCAGGCTCTGCTACGACATCCCCTGACTATCCTACTGCCGCGAATCTCAATGGATTGCTAAACATGTTATTTACCAGATCAATCACAGAATTACTGGGCCAAGGTGTATGTCCATAGATTAATTCATAGAAAATCAGCCCAACACTCCAGACATCGCATTTTGACGAATATTACTGCCGTTTGAGTATCTGCGGGGACATATACAGCGGCGTACCAACAAGCGAAGTCATGAGATAATCTGTCTTCTCTACCATCCTTGCAAACCCGAAATCAGTGATTTTAAATTAATCCTTTCGCGAAATCAAGATGTTCGCTGGTTTTAAGTCCCTATGGATGATCCCATGTCTTGCTAGCTCCTACAGCCCTATGAGTATATCAGTGACGATGTTAACAGCTTGATTCGGTGTGATTTTGCCAGCTTGTTTTTTCATGTATTCCACGAGATCACCGTCTTCGCAGAGTTCAGTGACGATATATGCATTGTTGGAGGTCTAAAATACATCAATGAGTCTGACTACATTCTCACAGTTGAGTTTCTTCATGATTTCAATCTCCGAGCAGATCAGCCCCCAGGTGTATTCGTCTTTGACTTAATGCAAATCGATGACTTTAATTGCTACGACTTCCTTTGTGCGACTGTTTTCTCCGAGATACACACATCCTGATGCTCCCCGTCCAACTAAATCACTTAAACAGAACGTGTAGTCTTCAATGCGCTTCGTCTCCCCACGAGAGATCCACTGCGGTGCAGTGTGGAAAGAAAAGTTATTAGCAAAAATATTCAGTTTATTTTCCCCCTTAACCCCCTCACACTTACCTACTGTTTACCCTGTAGACTTTGCATATTCATCTGCTACTGTTGTGGTTATTCCTATTTAATTAACTTTTTTCCAGCATCTTTATTATGCTGTTTTATATCAGCTTAGAGCTTCATCTATCGCTCTCAGCTGTGCGAATTGTCGGTGAATTGTTTTTGGTTTTCTTTTCTGTCTTTCGAAGACTTCTCCCGTAATTCTTTGTACTACCTTCACAACAATCACAATCAATCTCTCTCTCTTCTTCTATCTCTTTCTCTCTCACGCGCTCTCTTGTGCTTATTAAATTATTTAACTTATTCAAGACTCAAGAATACAACAAAGACTGTTCCACTGGGAATAAATTAATTTGGGGAGTTTGACTGTGATATTACCTATGATGTTTTACTCCTTTTTCATGTAAAATTAGTTTTATTATCTCAAACTAAACACCATAAGAGTGCTTCCCTTTTTATTTTATCTTTTCATCCAGTGCTGCAAAATTTAGTTAGTTCCTTTATTTTCTAGAAGAGATATCTCTCTTAACAGCTTATGCAATTCGTATCTTTTCATTCTTTATTGAACACATCTACCTTAATTATTAAGAAAAACATCAACAAAAGTACTTTTTTGTTTTATAATAAAATTGATTCTTTCCTTTTATTATTTCCTTTTGTTTTTTTGAAAACAATTTCTTTGAGTTTGCACAAAAATATTAACTGTAAAATACTACACGTAACAGCTGAATGAACAGGGCGATACATTACGTTTGTTTACTTTGAAAGAGGAAAAAAACGATGGAAATATTTTAATATGCTTGAATGTGCTCTATCTTTGTTGATAAGACAGCATATTTTGGTCATCACAAATGACAATATAAGAGAGAGAAAGAGGTTTTTAGAGAATGCCTATGAACAAACCTACTTTTTGTTTATTCAATTGCAAGAGGCACACAATGAATTATTATTATTATTATTTGAAGTGCCATCTGAATTATTTGCAGGTGCTTTCAAGTCAATCCTTGTGTTTTTCTCCCCCTACTGCTACTAATAACTATGCATAATACTCTATGACATTTCCGTGTTGAGCCTATTTTTCGCATCATAAATTTCTTCAAGGAGTCTCTCAAAGACATCATTAATATTGACATCCATTTTCGCACTGCTTTCCTCAAATAGCAATCCATTCTATTTCGCAAATGCTTTCGCTTCTTGCGTCCCAACTTGTCTCCACTATGGGTTTGCTGTTGCTAAATCGACTTTATTCCCAACCAGCATCAGCACAATATCCTTATCTGCATGCAATCTGATTTCTTCTAGCCATCTTTAAATTGCCTCAAATGACTTGATCTTCATGACATCATAAACCAGCAATGCACCAACTGCTTTTCTGTAGTGCGCACTGGTAATACTACGATATTTCTCTTATCCTGCAGTGTCCCAGATTTATGTCTTAATCGTTCCGCCATCGCGCAGTTAGACTGTCTTAGTAGCAAATTCTATTCCGATTGTTGGAATAATAGCATGAGGGAGTGATCCTTTAACATAACGATTGATGATATGTGTTTTGCCTACTCCAGCATCACCTACTAAGACTATTTTATAGACATGAGTATGCATCTCAGATTTATTGTATGTTTGCTAAGGAACGTATGAAGATAGAACTGGAGGCTGCTGGGATTTATTGTCATTTAGAGATTTCTGTGGTTCATACTTTGAATCTTATTACTGTGGCTGCTAAGTGTTGTTATTGTTGTTATTTTTGAAAGCATCTTGGTTATTCTAATCATATGAATGCTCTTCTTGTTCTTCTCTTGGTTCATCTTTGTTATGATTCTGATTCATGCTACGTTAACAAAAGATAGAGAGAGGAGATCAGTAGGAAGTACCAATTTATCAATGTGACGCAGAGATAATAACAGAAGAATAGCAGAGAATCAATCTATAATTCCTGTAATAATTATAACAATAATATTAATAATAATCAAAATTAGTAAATCAAATAAGCTTACAAGATAAATCAATCTCTTTCTATCTCTTTTTTTTTCAATAATGTAAATTATTCTTCCTTTGAGTTAGTAAATGTATTAATTAATTCCTGGTTGATTGATCTAAGTGCTTAAAGCTCTTTTTTTATATATTCTTCTTCTTCTTCTTTTTCCAATGATTCTCATCTAAGCTTCTTTCACCTCATCCTCCTCCTCTTTCTCCCTTAGGATTGATTTTCATCTAATAAGACAGACTGTAAGATTAAAAATCTCAACTTGCTATCTAAAAATATCATCTCTATAATTCATATTACATCTTCCTCTTTGCTGCTTCTTAGGTATTGACAAAGAAATTTAAATTCTTAAGTCTTTAAATATTTTCGAAAATAGTAATACCTTTACCATTAGTATTTGGATTCTATTACAATTTTTTCCAGACTCTTAGAACAGTTGCTTGCAATAATAGGTTAAATACATCTACTCATTCTTCTTGTGTGAGTGTGTGTCTTCAAGAGCCGTTAAAGGGGAAATTATTAAAAGTTAATCAAATCGACTAGGAATAGATCACCCAACGAAAAACAGACAAAAACAGACAAATCTACAGAGTTTTCTTTGTACAAATAATGATCGGGAATACCTCTGTTCCTTGGTATGAGAATGCCCATGAAGATAACAATATATCTGCTGAGTGGGGAGCATATAACGAGCAACTCTAAGGAATGAATTCATCTTCATCTGCTTCTTCATTGCTGCTCTAGAAGCTACTTTATGAGGAAGATCTATTTTCTTCTAGTCTTCCTCAGAGCAAGATTAACATTCTCCTCTCTGAGCACCAACGACTCACCATGAAATCAGCGTAGACTGTGCTACAGCCTATTAACACGCAGAATAATTTGAATTAACCTAAGAAACCACCTCTAAAAGATCCAAACCAGAAGAAAGTCTGGGATAATCTCTATGAAAAGGGCTTAGAACAGAAGAAAGTTAAATAATTATTAGAGAAAACAAGGAAAGAAAACGAAACATAAGTGCTATTTTAACCGACACTCATAGCGGATAACTCGTAATTCAATGTCAAACGTAACTTCCAAGAACGCAATAAAACCTGGAAAGACATGAAAAACAGGAAAATAGAAGATGCAAGGAGAACACTCAACGAATCAGCGGACAGAATAGTCAAAGAACAATGCACCTTCGCACCGCAGATCGTAAGAGAGAGAAGGACAACAATATTCAGAAAGCTAGCAATTTTTCGTTATTATTTTTATTATGGTAAAACAGATTGAAAGGCCGAGAGACAGCATAGTCTAACTAAGGAACAAGTAAATTGAAATAAATCCTAGCAGTAATCAGTCTAATGAAAGCTAATAATCTTCCACATAATCGACTTTGCATACTAATTCTTCCACATAATCATCTACTGTAGTAAACACTTCACTTTATTCTTATTCAAAATAAACCCATTTGAGTCTCCCTCTCAGTCATTCTCTCTCTTTCTCTCTTTCTCTCATCCTGATTCTTCCAATGAACTAAATCTTTTTTATGCTTATTTTTAAGTTGAGTGCAGCTGCGTTTGAAGCAAAGAAGAGCCAACTCCACAAGTACCTCCAAGAACTATCGATCGATCTCTGAGAGAAGTTAACAACCATACTAATCTCTTAGTTGATTTCCCTGAAAAACGAACAGTTCTTATTAATTGAATATTATTTTCTTGCATATTATTACTATTATTATCTCTTTCCAAACTTTCATAATCAAGAAATCAATAAATCTAGGTGATTCATTTTCTTGTTTACTTTGTTTAATTAACCTTCAATATTTTTGGAATTACTTTCCAATTGTAATTTCTGATTCTCCCCATCCCCCAATTCCTCCCTCTTTCAATCGCCTATTCCTTATTTCATATCTTTTAAGAAAACAATTTTTGTTAGTTTACAGTTATCCAAGATAATCTCTGAATCTTTTGATTCTTTTTGAAATCTTTAGTGACTAATAATAAGAAAAGAAGTAAACATAATCTCACCTCAGCTGAATATTAAGAGAAAAGAAAACAAATAAATCTAAAACAACAATAATAATATTTCTTTTTTTAGCTGAGCTTAGTCGTAGTATGTCTGAAGAAGAAAGCGAGATGATTTCAGCTGCAAAGCGCAATAATAAGTTCGGTAAGTATTTCTGTTAATTACTACTTTGTTTATTGATTTATTTGGCATGATTTAGGGATAGTGGAGAAAGTATTGTGCTGCAAATGCTTCACTTGCTGCTAGGTATTTGAAATTATCAAAGTTATTTATTGCAAACCAATAGACTAACCATATGGATATATTTTTGCGACAAAAAGGAATAAGATCAATCACTTTTATCATCTACGGACAGGAAGCGCACATTGAAGAGTATATCCAGTCCTAAGACATTCTTCGACGTATCTCTTCGTTGGGAGGGATTAGCATATTGATACTCATTTTGGGTTATTTAGCAATCTTCTCCTTCTTCTGCTTCTTTTTTACAAAAACTTACTTTTGAAAAAGAATAGATTGCTAGCGAAAGATCCATTTCAGATACTAATCGGACTGTATCTTTCAGAGGAGATATCCCCATCGTACTGTCGGTTCATAGCTGATCTACAGAAATGCAGGTAGATTGATTGCTTAACAAGGAGGGATGATAATAAGAATCAAATGAAAAAGAGTCTTCAAATGAATATCCATTTATTTTCTTCCCTCCTCTCAAACAAAAAACAGAATAAACGCAGACTACAACCCTAAGAACTCCCAGCGAAACGATTTGGAATACTATATCCCGCAGCTCTGCAGTTACATTGCATTTCATCAGGAATTCAAAGATGAAAGTATCATCGGATTCATCAAACAAGCTGGATAACTGAATTTCTATTTCGCGCATCTTCTTTTCTTCTACATCCGCTCGATTTCCTCGATTGTCACCAAGAAACAAACAACATAGCTTAAAATGTAAAAAATATTATCGATTTATTAAGCTATTTACTGATTGATTTGTTCTCTCTCTCCCTCTTCAATAGCATTGAGCGTATGCAAGAGCAACTACTTAAATTCTTTGAAGATCATTACAAGAGTAAATAACTGATTTAGAAAGAGCTAGCCAATGAGATCATGGGCAAGCTTGGGTTGGATTATCCAACAGGATAATATTTGGCAATTGATAATGAAGCAATTGCTAGAACGAAGGAAATGATCAAAAAATATGGAACTACCGAGCAAGATGAAGTTAAAATTGATAAAGAATTTAGAATAGTAGCTTCAAACATACAGCTACCCAATTATCAAAGGAGGATATTCTCAGAAGGTTAAAAAAGTGCTAGCTCTTAAGGGGAGATAGCTGATAAGAGTAATGGACTGGAATGTTAAGGTAGTTAATCATAGCATCAATAAGATTCTCTGGGTGCAAGTGGATTTTCTTCTACGATAAGTTTCTTTGACGATCTCATAGCTGTCTCGGAGTTACTGAAGTTCGCTGATCCTAAGATCATCGCACTTCGAACGTACATCAAGGATATCAATTAGCATCTCCCTGCGTCTGTGTATGTACCGTTTTTCTCATGTAAAATTTGAATTTTATGCTACCAAATATCTGATTGCATTTATTTATTTTTGTCAAGAGTAAATCCGCACTCATGTGGTGTTGAATATCATCCCTACCGATTGCAGAGTATTCTCCACAAAAGAACGATCCCCGTTCTATGTGTGTTTGGAGTTATTCAGTCCAGACATCGAAGAGCAATTCTCCAGGGAAGAAAAGAACTCCAAGACAAAACTTATCGAATCACGGAAGTTACCTGACTGGAAGAGGGAGTACATTCTCTCCAAACCGCAGACAGTCTTTGTAAAAGACAAGAAAAAAATATACCCTAATTCACTAATTTCCTTTCTCAAAATATATATTTTTTTGCTTATACTTTCCCTTCTTTTCTCAAAGGATCATCTTCATTCTTCACCAAGCGACTCAGGATTTTAATATGTCTACCAAAGCGAGAGGGACAGATCAACTTCCATGCTCGAAAAGACCTAGTAGTAAACCATCAAGGAGTAGAATCTCCAGTTTAAGTAAATGACTTACGATGATAACAATGCATTCTGTGAAATGGAAGACTTCTAAGAAACATAGAATAATTCTTGTAGTTTCCCTAATGTCACCCTTGGATCACCTTCACCTCCTGATTAGTAGCGTGAGTAAGACAACTCTGAGAAAAGTCTTAAGATCAATGAGTAGATGGTATCATCAGGTGCTGGTGGAGGAATTGCATGCGCTTATGAGTTATCATTAGAAGACATGAAGAGCTCTTTGCAGTCAACGTTGTCTTAACAAGAAGATTCAAACTAGCAAAGTGCAGAAGAAAATTAGGTTAACAAAGCTGAAATTCAACCATCTTTGACAGGGCATACAAAATAGAATGGGTAAATAGAAAAAGACACGATTAAACTTCCCGAAGGATAAGAATTCTCTAGGAAATCATTTGCGAAGAGACTATTCGGAGAAGATCAAGCTGATTAAGAAAGAAGAATCAAAAGAAAATCACCTTATGGGCATTTTCACTCCTGGAAACTAGTTCACTTCATTGTTAAAGTTAGATATTTCTTCTTCCTTTTATGGCTAATTCTCTCTCTTTCTCTTTAATTTTATCCCTCTAGACTGGTGACAATCTGAAGTAGGAGCAATTCGCTCAGCAATTAATCTATTAATTCCAGTAGATCTTCAGTGACAGCGGATTAAATTTAAAACTTCGTCCTTATGAAATCGTGAGCTTAAGTCCTAACGCTGGTATCCTAGAAGTCGTGAAGAACTCAGTGACGATTGACAGTCTCAAGAAGACTTTACGAGAAGATTTTAAAACTTCAGTTACGTTATTTTAATTCTTTCAGCTGTTCTACGGCGAGAATCTGAGGTAAGCACAACATAATTTCTGCTCATCGTTAGCTGCGTATTCGCTAGTGTGCTACTTCCTGCAAATCAAAGATCGACATAATGGGAATATTCTCCTACACAAGGAAGGATATATTGTACATATTGACTTTGGATTCTTGCTTTCAAATGCACCAGGTATGCTCAATTATTTCAGAATATTTACAAAACGTCTATATTTTGAATTCATTATTTGCACTAACTCTCTCTCTTATCAGGTAAAGGCTTAGCGTTTGAAAATAGTGTGCCTTTTAAGTTACTTTCTGAGTATGTCGATATACTTGGTGGATTTGACTCAGATCTTTTCAAGACCTATCGATAACTCTTTTACAAGTAACCAAATAATATCGAACAGCAAAAACCCAGAAATATAAATAAAATATTATTTTATTTTCTCCTATAATCCTCTAGGGGTTTCTTAACTGCAAGGAAGAATCAAGATAAGATATTAATCTTGGCAAAGATGTTGTTTTCTTCACATGGGACATCCTTGCCATGCTTCGAAAAAGGTGAAGAAGCAATTTTAGCATTAGAAGAACGATTCAATCCGAAGAACTTCACCCTAGAATCAGAGTTGTTCGTTCATACTAACCAGTAAGCAAATATAATTTATGAGTTGATTGATCTTTAGTTGATTCTAAAAGGAGTGTACTAATATCTATTTGTTTTATTAGGCTGATAAACATGAGTTTAGATAACTGGAAGTCCCGTTGGTATGATAAATGGTAATATCTATGTCAAGGTATTTTTTATTGAAACAGTAAATAATTTGTTCGTCTCCTGTTGTTGTGTGTATTCAAGTGTAATTGGAATAAACTCAGCAGTTATTAATTTCCTTGGGTTTTTTTATTTTGTTCGAAGTGTAAATCTATTAACATAGGAGATTGAATTAAGAGGAACAGTTAAATCGTTTTAGTTTGACGCATGTAACTAATTAGCTTTCAATAATAATACAGATTGAAATATGGGGCATCCTACCAGATAAAGATACTTGCAGTTAGGATTGAATTGTTAGATATTGATCCTCAAGGTAATATGAGGCAACAAAGATAACTCAGTTAGATGCTCTGATTGTATGTCTCATTGATTATCATGCCAGGGAAAAGCAAAAATTCTTCCAATCTATAAGCTTATCCATGCAGATATTTCCTTGGTTATTTGGTTTTGGCATCCTTGTGTGTATTGAAATTATCCTAAATTTGAACTCAACAGTTTATGTAAATGGCGGATTTCGGGTTAGATTGCTTAAAACATAAGCAGATATTATGTTCAATTCAGAATACTAGAAAAAGATTGTAATTTGTCGTATTATCACCCGTTCGCGCACACCCGAATTGTTCTTAATATACCTTAGATAGCCATCATCAAATATGAGGTAATTAAACTAACCTTACTTTAGATCTCCAAAGACTGTAATTTACACAGGATATTTGTGTTTTATTTGCATGTAAATTGGTGGGAGTAAAAGAATAACTGAGGAGATTTGCAATTCGATTAGGCAATATCAGAAAGCATCTCAACAAGAAAGAAAAAAGAGAAACAATACTAAAAAAATCCTTATGTGTTCTTTGCTAAAAGCTGTGGGATGACAAGAACGTGGAATCTTTTGAGAAAAAGCAGCGAAATGTGTGGAGCAAAACAAGTACTTCATTTTTCAGTGTGAGATTTTCTGCTAAACTAAAAAATATCTAAAATTATGAATTTTTATTTTGATGTTCTATTTGTTTTGGCTCTCAAAAGACTTATTTTTGATGAGATCAAGAAGGGAGGGAATATTCAGTGGGATCTATGAAACACTAACTAAATAGAAGACTAATAAAAGTATTTTTGATTCTAGAAAACACTCCTAATGCTAATTGAGATTCCCTTCCCAATTGGTTTCCCCTTATGCTTTCCCCCCAAAAAATATTAATTTTTGTTGCTATTTCAGGTACAGCATCATCAGATAAAAATCTATTGAAAATATCCACTTATTCCCTCTGTGTTCCCCTGATCTTCTTAGGTAACCCCTCTCATGGACTTATTGGATAAATACATCCCTGAGAAACAAATCGAGAGATATGTGTTTTCTCTCAAAGCCTGCATTGGTAGAGGTACTTCAGGGATAGTCTACGTTGGCAGAGACACATTAACTAACTCTCCAGTGGCGATCAAAGTAGTCAACATCAGCCAATTAGACACCGACTACGCTTGGAAGTAACTCTGCTAAGAAGTTAAAATCATGAAATCTCTATCACACAAGCACATTGTTAAGCTGCTCGATGTGTTCCAGACTAAAAATAACGCGTATATAATCTCCGAATTCTGTAAAAACGGCGATCTCAGGCAATATCTAGAGAAACAAACGAAAATAGGATTCAACGAAGCACTTGATATTATCAAATAAATCACCAGCGGCATGGCTGAGTTAACGGAGAAAGGCATTATCCACAGAGATCTAAAACCAGCGAATATTCTGATTGACGACGGAATCTATAAAATCAGTGATTTCGGGTTTGCAAGGAGTCTAAGTAGTTTCTCTGAGGAATTAATGGAATCGCTTGTTGGCACGCCTCTGTACATGGCACCGCAGATTCTACACAAAGTTCCATATTCCTCAAAATGTGATATTTTCAGTCTTGGATTGGTGTTTTATGAGCTCCTCTTTGGCAGAACTCCATGGCCAGCCAAGACATTAAGTTAACTTATGGAAAATATGCAATAATAGCCGTTGAGATTCCCGAGTTACCCTGAGTTACCTGCTGAATTAAGTGGATTACTGCATCAGTGTTTATCTTTTTAGGAATAAGACAGGCCGAATCTTCAGTAGATATGTGAGTATTTTGAAGTGAATCATCACAAAGATAACTTAGGTTTAGAGAAGAATCGATTAGAATACAATAGCAATATGATGTAGTAGATACATTGTTAGTCACCTGCATCGAAAGAGAAGTGTTTTAGGAAATATTCGAACAATTCTGACATCGAAACAAATCAACCAAATCCATAGTTTAGCCCCTCCAAGGTGTCCTAATTCTCTGCTTCGCCAAGGAAGTAAGCAGCAACATGGATTCTTGGTATAAAATATTTGATTATTTGTTGTTCTTTTTCTTCTTCTTTGAAGTATCAATACTCCTCCTCTTTCAACAAGGCGAACAGACTAAAGAATCCTCCCTTCGAAATGCCTTTTCGAGCAGCCAAAAGAAGGAAAACAAATAAATACACCTAAAAGGAGGGATTCTCCAGGCGAATGCAAGGAAACTAAAGGATCTTCTAAGAATCTCTCAGAGCGAAATGACTAAGAAACATAGAATTCGAATAGCTTCTACAAAGAACTCCTAGCTAATGCTGCTGTTACCCAGCCTGCTAAAAATAGCCATTAGGTCATTCAATAATTAACTCCCAAAAGAGAATACCAATTAGTTGTAGGTACCCCTGTTTCCTCGGGATAACCATAATATCCTGAGCTCTTCCCATCTAGGAAGAAGGTATCTTTCGGATCAAATTCAAGGTTTCGAGCTACTTCCATGCATGAACCCAATCTTACCTTTGATAAAGTCAGCCCAAGAACAACACCTGCAGCAACTAATAATTCCTCTAAACGCAGCTTCTTTTTTCCTCAATAACAAAGAACAACAACAGAAGCGAATACCTCATCAAAGGACTATTAAAGTCAACGTTCACACGAGCAAAATAATCTAAGCAATGCAGCATACTCGATTTCCCATGAGACTAATCTTGAAAGTTTAAAAGATAAAGAATGCAAGAATTATCAACTGAAATAGTATAAAATCAATGTATTTTCAGATGAATAATCGTTCTTTCAAGATGATTAATCACAAGTACAACAAGACAACCAGCATTAGCAGTGTTCTTCTTTGAAGAAAATATCTGAAAACACACAAGTAGGCAAGTAGTAGTAACTCAATTATTTGGAACTGCGACCATCACTCAGTGAAAGAAAAACAAGCACCGATGACAGAACTCGATCAAACATCAGCGATTCAAGCTAACAAGTTAATCAAATAAACAGCACGAACAGCAATAATACACCTGAGATTACGCAGATAGAATTAGTTATGTAGAAATCTAATATTTCCAATGATACTTGTTTGTCGTAATATCACAATAGAAGTAATAACCATCTACTACCTATCAAACCAACAGGGGTATCATTGAGTCCCAGAAAGCAATGTGGAAGTAAATAATAATAATAATGTTCTAGCATAGAATTTAACAAAATGAACAAGAATAGCAGTAATTGCAATGAATAACTTCAAAGAAATGATTCGCCTGCTAGTTAAGGTAATAATACTAAATCCAAAGATTGTCGACCTCCTTCGCTGAAGAGTCCATCGAATAAATACTCATTTGAATTAAGAAAGCAGCATGATTCTCCTGTCAAAACATAATAATATTTTCAATCTAATCTCACTGAAATCCCCAAGGATTTCTCTCCAGTTAGACCAGAGTGTTCGATGAAAAGGAAAACGAGTAATTCTCCACTCTCACCGAATAAATCGAGGAATAATTACTCCGGGATAATTTCATAAAGTCCAAGGAAAACATCGAAAGATGATCATAGAAGTAATCCATGTGGTGCTGCAGGAACAACACCTCAAGGAAATCTAAGAAGTAATGGGAGTAGTAGTAATAGTATTCTCAATGCCACTTGTGTATCACTGAATAAACATAAGAAAACAGTCAGTGGTGATATCATTCTCCTGGAAAAACAACACAGCAGCAATGAGAAATCGAGTCCATAGTCTCACACAGGGAATAATTGTTCTGCAGGAATGAATGCAACAACATATGCTAGTAACTCTAAAGCTAGTACTAAGATCCTTAGCTAGTTGAATAGTATCAAAGAAATGAACAAATTAATAAATTCACATGAATAGCAGTGGAATTCAAGGCATTCGACTGAGAATTCAGAAGTATTAGAATAACAATAAAAATCTAGTAGGAAATAATAATTAATTATAAAAACTAATTCTACTAAGTAATCACTCCCATAACAGAGCCTTTCCACTGCTTCCTCAAGGAAATGCTCTTGTGATCATGAAGAACTCAAGATTATTTAGAACCTACTCGATATGTGCGATCGTCTAAGGGAATTACGCAGTCAGCTAACGAATTCGCTAAGTGATCTATAAGATTGGTTTCCTCTACAGAAACTGTTGTTTTTAATAGCAAAACATGAGAATATTGAGTTGCAAGTGCTGAAGGATGAACTTGCATATGATAATCACAATAGTGTATTCAGTTAGTTAGAGAATTGGAATAGTTTCAAAGACGGCGATGACGATGATGATTCAGAAACGTTTATTAGGCTACTAGAGGAAATTCAAATGAAAAGTAAACTCACTGAGGAGATGTTCAGAGAATAGAGAATCACAATTGAGAGAAATCAACTCCTTGTAGATGCAGCTAAATAAGATTTCTACTTCGCGAAAGTTCTCAGTGAAACAGAAACTAAAGATAGTTTGAATTTCTTCTTTGCAATCTACACGCTGCTCAAGACTGTCATTACCAAAGCATATTAGATATATTTGGGATAGAAGGCATAGCAGCAGCACAGACTAGGAAATAACAGCATTTCGTCTAAGAACTCATCTGTTTATTTCCTCCCAATCTAATGTCTAAGCAAACTCGTCGAATATCTTTAGTTAATCAAGGCGATAATAGCCTTTAAGTCTCATTAAATTTCAATTGCAAGGTCACCTGCCTTAACTGAGTTCATCGCTCCTTTGAATGAAAACGCAGTTCAACTCTAGAAAGCTTTAGTTCTTAAAATGGTGAAACTCGATATTCTTCAGAAAGAATCGACTAGATGAACGAAGAAAGCAACTAAGAAAAATAGCTAATTATGAATATTGCACTGCAAATTACATTGATTCATTTTTTGTTATTGCTGTTGTATGTCAGAGAACGATTTGTAATATTGTCACTTCAAATCCAACAAAGTTACTTCAACAACAATAAGGTATAAGAGAGAATTGTTGGATTAAACCAGAAACGGGTTCTTTTATTGAAGCAGTTTATTAAATTCCTCAACAAGAGGGAGAATCAACTCTCTCTCTCAGGGGCGGCAGCTGATAAATAATATTTCCACTTTTCAGAAAATTTAAATTAAAAAGAATTTAGCTAAGTATTCAACAATTTCAGTGCTTAGATT
>Ga0302271_10002630_pt1 | contig 15974 bp, 23 predicted proteins | sample III_Bog_N1_1_FD_198767 | JGI IMG/M metagenome (GOLD analysis project Ga0302271, IMG submission 198767) | Peat permafrost microbial communities from Stordalen Mire near Abisko, Sweden - III_Bog_N1_1 | ecosystem: Environmental > Terrestrial > Soil > Wetlands > Peat | place: Sweden: Abisko...
TTTGTTAAGCTTAGAACTTTGCAAAAGGTAACTGAAAAGTTATCTTAATTTATCCTTCCGAGGAGAATTAGGATTACGCCAATCCAGTTCTCTTTTGGAGAGTTTTATTACTTTATATGGCGTTTAGTAATTACTCTTAACAAATTAAAATGACAGAAGGGAAGGATGATTATGGCAGGAGAATATACTGCAAAAATAAATGATTATGTAAATATAATGAAAAATAATGGACTAGTCACAATAGATGGAGAATTAATAACTCCTAATATTAAATGTTTAGAAAATATAGCTATGGATTTTGTTAATATGGAGGAGCAAAAGAAAGAAAAGACACAAGAAATTTTACAATGGCAAAAGGAGAAAACTGAATTTCAAGAAGCTATATTGGATGGTTGTGGACATTTTTATTTTAACTTTTATAATAGATTATTAGACAAACTAAAACCACAACACTTGACAAGATTTTTATATTTAAGTTGTTATATAAATTATGATAACTTATTGGTTATAAATAAAACAACAAGACATATTCCAATATACGAGGAAGATTTACAATCAATATTAAAATTAAGTAGGACTGAAGTATATAGCACTAAAATAGAACTCATTGAAAAAGAATTATTAATAATTAATGATGATAAAACTTTAAGTATAAATCCTAAATATTGTAAGAAGGGTGATATTATGAAAAATAAAAAGATAGGAAAAACAAGAATGTTTGAAAATGGGATAAAGGAATTATATGAAAAATCTAAACCTACAGAACATAAACAATTGGCTTTACTATTTCAATTATTGCCCTATTTGAATTTTGGATATAATGTAATATGTAAAAATGAAGATGTGACCCAAGAAGTTTTAGAACACATTCATCCTTATACCTTAAATGAAATAGCGGATATATTAGGGCAAACCAATATAACAAGATTTAAAAAAAGATTAATGGATATGACAGTAAATGGAGAATCTGTTGTATGTATTAATGAAATAAAGAATAAAAAACTAATAACAATTAACCCAAAAGTATTTTATAAAGGAACAAGATTAGAAGATTTAAAATATTTACAAGGATTATTTAATATGAGACTTAATATAGACTAATCTGAGAACAAGAGATAATGAAATTTAATAATGTGACAACCATGCTAATATTTAAGATTTCAATGTTCTAGGAATGTAAAATAATTCGTATATGTTCTAGGAATGTAATTTATTGCAATAATTAATAGTTCACAAAATGACGAGTTTTACAAATATAAAACTATTAATCATAACTCTATTTTTCTTATATATTGACTTGCTATAAATGTAACTAATACTCCAATAAAAGTTTCATGAGCATTTGGAATATCAATGAAATAACTTAGGATTAATATAATAGCTGAAATTGGAATACTAAATATAAATACTATATCAGCTATTTTGCTCCAACGTTTTTCAAATTTAGTAAGTTTCATTTAAATCACCTCGTGATTAGTATTTACTTGTTAGCGAGATTTTATACTTATAAACTGAAAATAGAGAAGAATGAAATTAATCAAACTTCCCTATTCCTGAAAATTAAATAATCAACGAGAGTTACCTCATGACATTAATATTGTATCCATGTTTATAGATTCTATACATATTAAAATAATAAAAGAATAGAAAAGCATCGTGGGTACTTCCTACTCTTTTGTTTGTGCAATTTAGTATTAAACATTTATTATAACATAGAATTATTGTAATTGAAATAGACTACAAAATAAACTTAGGTGTCAGAATATTATTGTACTTAAACTTGTGCCATTGATGTTTATTTGAATTTGATTGTATTAAAGGTAAAAGAAAGTATAAAAATTTTAGTCTAACCTATCAATTACTCTTGCACAAGCTACAAATATTACTGCTACTGGCAATTGGATTATTGGAGATATATGATGTGATATACTATAGAAACCCCAAAGTATACAATCAAATAATAATATAGCTAAAGTTATTTTAGTGGAACGCTTTGAATATTTTTTAGTAAATCTATTAATCATAAATTACCTCCTATATTAGTCTTTATTTTTCAATGATAAATTATCTTTTATTTCAAATACTTGAATTAGAAGAATTAAAAGTATCATTAATATTATAGAGAATGTTAACTGACCATAAGATAAGGTATCGTATAATTTTAATGTAAATGTAATACATAAAAAACATGCTATTACAAAGAATGTAAGTTTATCTGATATTTTTATTTTAGAAGAATATTTCATTTAATAACCTCATAAATAGTATTTGTTTATTATGAGGTTTTATACTAATAAAAGAAGCTGGTTTGGATTTTTTGAGGTTTTCAATGATAACTTACTTGATGAATACTATTTTGAAATTTAAAATTTGCTTAGAATAGATGGTAGAATTATATTTTGAATTAGAAAATACTTCGAGTTATGGAAATTGTGGATAAAGTTCGCAACATAACTATAATTATCATCCCAATAATGATATAATAGTATTATGAGGTGATGATTAATGGAATTAATAAAAACTAAAGAATTTAAGAATTACTTAATTGAAAGAGAAAAAAGTGATAAAACAATAAATGCTTACCTAAAAGATATTCACCAGTTTTTAGATTATTCTATTGAACACAATATAAAAGAATATCATAATATTACTCTGAAGGAATATAAAGAATATTTATTATATAAAAGATTTTTAACCCCTACTTCTGTTAATAGAAAATTAATAGCAATTCATCAATATTTTAAGTTTTGTGAAATACCTGCTAATACTACTAAGGTTAAAATTCAATCTCAGAACTTTTTAGAGAATGTAATTTCTAAAGAAGAAATTGATAGTATGGTTGAAATTGCTAGAAATAAAAAGGATTATAGGGCTATAGCAATAATTAAATGCCTTGAGTTAACTGGTCTAAGGGTAAGTGAAGTAACTCAAATTCAGATAAAAGATATACATAAGAATACTATTCAAGTTATCGGCAAAGGTAATAAGATTAGAGCAGTATTTATTCCTAAAGTGTTAAACAATATATGGGTTGACTATTGCAAACTAGGAAGAATTAATAAAGGTTGGGATTATTTATTTGTAGGGAAAAGAGGAAGACTAACTAGAAGTGGTATTGACAGAATAATAAAAAGATATGGAGAATTAGCTAATATAAAGTTTGAGAAGAATCATTGTCATAGCTATAGACACCAATATGCAAAAAGACTAGCTGATGCTGATGTTAAAATCGATGTTATAGCTGATTTATGTGGACATGCTTCAATTGAGACAAGCAGACTATATACTAGAAAAAGTAAAGAAGAATTATTGAGTATTATAGAAGATTTAGATTAAAAATAAATAAATAGAATTATTTAGAGTTTGTATAAAATTGTACAAGCTCTTTTTGTTGTGTGAAAATATAGAAATTAAATATGAAAGGAAAAGTGAAAATATGAGATTTGGAAGTAAAAGATATGAGACAGAAAGATAAAATAGTTGTGGAATTTAATCAAGATAATTTAGACAGGTTTTTAAGTGAGTATTATAAAACTCATAGAATGTCAAAAGAAAAGAAAACGGGTAAAGATAAACCTATAATAGATAGCCCGATTGGTAGAAGTATGAATAAAATATTAGTCATAACAAACCGTATAGTTCAAAATAATCATAAACATAATCGAGGATTATATACTGAATTCGTTCTTAAAGAACTGGGGCTTGAAATATTAGGAATATGTGAAACTGATTTAAAAGTGCATTTTGTTTTTAGTACATCTATTAGACATGATTTGGATAATTTTGGGTGTGGAGTGAAAGAATATTTAGACGCTTTCAGTGATTTAGGTGTAATTCAAGACGATAATTATTCTATTATTAAAAGTATTACAACTACGGCTAGTTATGAAAAAGGAGTATCTAAAATGATATTTATCTTTGAGAACTGTAAATATAATGTACAAGCTACCTTAGAACAAATGGAAAAAGAAAGAATTAAAAGAGAAAAACGCGAGGCAACTATGTCTGAAAAGAAAGCTAAAAAGAAAATTGTTAAGAAAAAGGTTATTAAAAAATAGATTAAAATATGGAGAGTGGAAAGTATGGAAAAGAAAATATTGTATACATCAAAGACATTAAGAATGACTAATTATTTGGCTAAGAAATACGACATCTTGAATGTAGTTCCAGATAAGGACAACCCTAGATTTAGTGTATTTCTATTCGAGGATAGTGATGAATTTAGAGAGTATCTAAGTAAATATAGTAATGGATTAAGTAAGTAGTAACGCTCCTTTATTTGAAGGTGCGTTTTTATTATACCTAAAACTAGAAACAAAAATAAGAATTTAATAAGAAAGAAGGAATTAAAATGAGAAAAAGAACACATGAACAATTTGTAAAAGAGGTATTAGAAGTAGTAGGTTATGAAAAGTATGAATTTCTAACAGAATATCAAAGTTGTGATAAAAAGATAACTATTAGATGTAAAGAGGATAATTATACTTGGACTATTAATGCAAATGGATTTTTAAAAAATGGTTGTCATTGCCCAAAATGTAGCAACAAAGTAATGAATAAAGATACTGACTATTTTAAGAATGAATTAAAAGAATTATATGGAGATAATTATATTTGTTTAGGTGAGTATACTAGTGCTAAAAACAAAATTCTTTTAAAACATAATACTGAAGATTGCCAATATGAATTTGAGATGACTCCTGATGGTATGTTGCATAAAAAGAATGGTTGCCCTAAATGTGGCAATAGAAAAGGTGCTGATAAATTGTTTATCAGTCATGAAGAATTTTGTGCTAGAACTTCTAAATTATTTGATAATGAGTTTGAAATACTATCATTATATAAGGGTAGGAAGGAGAATGTTACAGTAAAACACATTCCTTGTGGAAGAGTATATGATAGACAGGCAGGAGATGTTTTACAAGGAAAAGGATGTAGATTCTGTGGATTTGGAGCAACAAAAGATACTCAATGGTTTAAAGAAAAAATATTTCAAGCATATCAAGGAGAATATGAGGTTTTAGGAGAATATGTTAGTTCGCATACCACTATATTAATTAGACATAATAAATGTGGAAAAGAATATAAAGTAAGACCAGATAGTATTTTAAAAGGCGCACGATGTACTTGTGAAGCTACGTCAAAAGGAGAAAAAGTGATTGAAATATTTTTAAGATATAATAAAATTAAATTTAAACAACAATATACGTATCCCGATTGTAAAAATAAAAAAAGATTTCCTTTTGACGTAGCTATAAAATCTAAAGAAGGGAATGTTATGTTTTTAATTGAATATGACGGTATTCAGCATTATGAACCAAAAAGAGGAGAAATACAATTTAAAAAGACACAATTTAATGATGGTGTTAAAACAAAATATTGTAAAGATAATAATATTCCATTATTAAGAATTGCTTATTGGGATTTTAATAATATAAATTACATATTAGTTAAATATTTTGATATATTGGGAATCAAAACTTCTATTCCAACCGACAATTTGAACATTTGGGAGGAAGGCAATCAATTTAAATTAATAAAACTTTTAAAAGAATTACCTAATGGTATTTATACTAAAAGATATTTGATAGATATGTTAGATTCATCAACGGTTGTTGCAAGTTTAACTGAAATATTAAATATAGATTGCGTAAAAGAAATATGTAGTTCTATAAATGTTAAATTTACTAACTCAGCATTAGTAATATTAAATAATTATGTTGATTATGAAAAATATAATAAAATATTAATAAGCATTAATCTAAAACAAAGAACTAAATGTATGAATATGTTTTATTATATAACTAAAAACATTCAAAAAATAAAAGACAAATGTAATAATAAAGAAATATTTGAAGGTAATAAATGTTATAAAGATATAGATAAGAATTCATATGGTTTTATATTTTTGCAAGAATATTTATCTACCAATAATATGATTTTTGAAAAAAGTAATATATTCATAAGTAAAACAAATTAAATAACGAAAGGAATTGATATAACAATGGGTAAAAGCGTACACATACATTATTTTACTAAAGAAAAGAATGATTTAGTAGATGAGGATAATCAGAAGAAATATGATAAATACCTAAAAAGCAATATCATACGCAATAAAGATGTAAAAGATAGCACGTATAAAATTTATGCCAACTATTTCAATCAATTTTTAGTTTTCCTAGCAGAAGAATGGGATAATATTGACTTATATTCAGAAGATTTTATGACTAACTCAATAGATATAATGGAATCTTTTATGAGTTTTTGTCAAGATAAATTACAGAATAATAAAAAGGTTATAAATACAAAGATATCTTCGGTATCTAGTTTTTATCTATGGAGTGTAAAGAGAAAAGAAATTAAATACCATCCATTTCAACAATTAGATAGAATGAAAGGTGCTAGAGATGAGCATATAACTAATGCTTATTTTTTAAATGATGATGAAATTCAACAAATACAAACTGGACTAGTAGAAAATAAAGATAATAAGTTTGATTTATTAGATTTAGTTTTATGGAATGTAATGTTGGATTCAGCTAATAGACTTGGAGCAATTGAAAAACTTACATTATCAAGTATGGATTTAGATAATTGTTGTTTCAAAGATATTAGAGAAAAAGAAGGCTATCACGTAGATGTGTCATTTAATGACAATACAAAAGAATTGATTATGGCATGGTTAGAAATAAGAAAAGAAAAGATGGACAATTTAGAAATTGATGCTTTATTTATCAGTCGGTATTCACAACAATATAATAGAATGTCTAAAGGAAATTTATATACAAGGGTTAAGAAAATAGGAACAATCATAGGGCTTGAAGACTTCCATCCACATTGTATCAGAAAGACCGCTTCAAATACAATGTTAAACAATGGAATAGACCCATCTTTAGTCAGTCGATATTTAAACCATAAACCTAAAACTTGTGGCTTAATGGAGTAATCCATTTCGAATAACTCGCTTAATACGGGGAAGGCTAAATCTTTAAAAAGACATGCTAACCTACCGTGCTAAATTAATTAAAAGTAATTTTTAATTATAAAAGCCTAACGACTATTCCTTCGGGAAGTACACATAAGTATGTGGAAATGGTGAGTCTCCTATTAATTTAGGAGAGTGATATAGTCTAATCTTATGGGAAATCATAAGCAGTTCATTAGAGAACGATATAGGAGTTAACGAACCTATATGAATATATAAATGAAGGACGTTTCGACCACTCTTGCTTTTTATCAAAAACCTAAATCTAGCACTGAAATTAGAGATGAAATAAAGAAGCAAATTAAAAAGATATCTGCTAAAAAAGAAATTAAAGATGAAAAGGTTGATGAGGAAGATATTATTAATACTTTTATTATTGCAGAAACTCAATCTAGTTCTTTTGGCAGTAAAAGATTTTAAAATCTTAATTTTACCCAAAATACCCCTCAAAAACAGTAGCATATGGAAGCATACTCTAGCATACACGACCTTAAAAATTCAAAAATAACCAAAACAAAAATTAATCCCATAGAAAAGTCTACAGGATTAATCTACAAATCAAATTAAATATAAAAGGTAAAATATTTTAGAATAAAAAATTAGCAAACCTAATGATTAAATTCCTATTATAAAAGCACAAAAGAAAATTAATCTAAAGAAAGGATAGTGACAACAATGAATAAAAAAATAAACAAATAAATGTTGAAAGGAGTTTTTATAATTATGGACGAAAATAATTATATTGAAAGACAGTTAACTGACCATGAAAATAGATTAAGAAGATTGGAGGAGTCTGATGTTGCTCAAAGAATAGAACTCAGTTCGATTGGAAAATCTCAAGCAGAAATTAAATTGATGATGTCAGAACAATCTAAAGAAGCTATGAAACAATCAGAAAAGCAACAAAATATGCTAAATAGTTTTACAAAAGATATGTTGAACTATTTTAAGGAAAAAGAATGTACTCAAGGCAAATTACAGGAAAAACAAATAACAGAAAATATGAAAATTAAGTTTTATAAAACAAAGCAATTTTGGGGAGTTGTAGGTACATTAGCTACTGGTGTTTTAGGTGGAATTTTAACATATCTTGGATTAAAATAAAAAGAGACTACTTTCGTAATCTCAATAAGAAATAATAACAACCAACTACGACTATCTCTCAATTAAATAATACTACATAAATAAAAATAAGTCAACAAATTATAATAATAAATTAAAATAGAGTAATATAACTAATCTCGTAATTGAGAAAATGTTATATTACTCTATTTTTCTCTCTTTTCGATATACAAACTTTGCGAATAGTCAATATATCAATGAATACCGATTTTAGTTCCAACTTAATTATAACAAATAAATAAACACTTTTCAATAGCCAATAAATGGGAGTCAATATATAATATTTCTGCTTAATTGCATTGATACAATATATTGACTCCCTTATTTTTTCTCATAAAATTAAAGATATAAAGTATTAATACACCTATTAATTATCTTTAACTGTTCTTTAAAACTTTCTTCAGCATTAGCATTTCCTCTTGCTTGCTTTAATTTATCTTCTATTTCATGTTGAATTTTACTCATTTGATAAAATGCTCTACTGTCAAATTTACGTTCCATTTAAATTCCTCCTCCTTTTCTTTAATATTTTATTTCGTTTTAACTTAATTTTCTGCATTTTCTATATAATTTAATTTCATTTTCAGTTAATTCTCTTTTCTCTATTTCTTTAACTCTTGCATATTGCCAAGTATCATCACTTCCAACTTTACATTCAATAATATCTCCATTTTTAGGAATATCTAAAAATCTAACATCGGTTTCCAATACAAATTCTTTAGTAGTTTCTGTATCTGCAACAAATTGTACTATGCATATAGTTACTTGTTTATTTTGTATAGTAATTACAAATCGTTTTATATTGTCATATAATCTATCTTGTATAAACCAAGAAATACGACCAGCTATATCCTTTTGATTCTCTATTGGAATTATACCTGAAATAATAAATTGTATAGTTTTTATATAATCAAACCCCGATGAACATAAATAAGAAATTCTATCATATATAATAAGTCCATATCGTTTATCACTTAAAAACAATATATCACCGGTTTTAAAACCACGAGCATCTAATTGTTCTCTTGTTATAGATTTTACTTTGGTAATGTCAAATTCATTTACTTTATTCAAAGCAACATTATCAATAGATTCTTTATTATATACATTACTGAAGTCTATATCTTTAAATTTGTATATTTTATTTTGAGTCCAGTCTTTATTTGCATATACTATTTCATTATTATCTATGTAACAATAGCAAGTGTCTTGTTTATGAAAAATCCAATAACCCTGGTTATTATCCAGTTTCTCTCCACCCCTCCATTTATCAATACCATTCATAATTAGTATATTAAAGAATTCTCTAGCTTCTTCCTCAGTTTCACAATTGATTGCTATGTCTTTTGATTTATATTCCTCGAGGTCAAATATCAATTGTTTATCGTCCTTGAACTGAATATCCTTTACTACTCTATTCCAACAATCCCTACAACTTATTTCGCCACAATCACACTCATCATTGGTTATACCATGTTCACTAGGGCATCCATTATCATAAGCATATTCTTTTAAAAATTCTTCCCCAGTTAATTCTTTTGCCAATTTATTTATATTTATATTCATTAATCTATTCTCCTTTATATTTATTTAATATCTTATCAATCTCTTTAATACAAATACTAAAAGCGTATCCACTACCTAATTCCATACCATCATTACATTGACTATGGTACGTATCTGCCCTTGTTTTAAGCGTTCCTATATATTTTGATAGAATTGTTAGGTCAGCTATTATATCGTTGTTATTGGTCATTATTTTCACTCTCCTGTTTAATTTATTAATCTAAAAATTCTAATTCATGTTCTTCGAACTCAAAACCATGAATTTCATAAAGTCCATTGTCATTTTCACTTACTGTATAAACCGTGGTTGTATCTAATCCACCACAATCTCTTATAAACTGTAAATCGTCTACTGATTCTTTAATTTTTACTCTATACATAATATTAATACCTCTCATTTACTATTATTTTAATCTGTTAAACTTGTGATAAAATTATACATTTATTTGCTTTAATTTTCATCTCCTAATTTACCTAAAGTTAATCCAGTATCATTAGTTTCACCACAATGAATACATGTAACATATGGATAACCCATTTCCACCGAAGCTACTGATATTCTAGTTTCATTATATCCGTTACATTTTCCACAAATATATCTTATTTTTGGAGACTTACCAAATAACATTGATAAGCTTAAGTTTAACATTTGGAGTTGTTTTACATTAACCATGCTATTCAGCTCCTATCAATCTATCATAATCACTTTTAATCCCACAAAATATTAATTCCTTTGCATAAGGTAACTTAGTAGCCCAGCCACAAAATATATCTTGCCATTCATATTTAAGTCTATGATGTTTTCTCTGAGATACTATATTTCTAATAACTGCATAATTCATATTAATACTTCTCATATTTAGATAAGATTCTGGTAATATTCTTTTTGCTGAAGATAATACAAAATCTTTATCTTGTTGATTTTTAGATTCAAAATAACTATCCCTTAATCTATTTAATTTTTCTATTATGTTTGATATTGATTGTTTTTCTAATTCTAAATTACATTCAAATATATCTAAAGTTATTTCTGTATTCTTATCAAATAATTTATGCATTGTTGAAGTTGAGTTAGTACTAATTCCTATTTTATATGTGTCAAATTCACTCCAAAAGTATCTAGGTGCAGTAATATCACACCATACTTGTATTTGCCTCATGAATTTGCAATGTTCACTACCAGCTTGTATTAATGTTTGTGCTAGTTTTAAATCTTTTTCTCCGAGAATAAATCCTTCTATGTTAACATTGTGACTATTTAATAGTAACCCATTATAACTATCACTTAATGACCACGAGTTCTTAGGATTCCTCATTCCGCTAAAGCTTCTTTTAAATCCATAAACTTCTGTATTTTCAATTTTCATATTTATTTCCTCAATTCTATTTATTATTATTCTAATTAATTATTTAATATCTAACAGTAACATGATTTAGCGTATTCTTCTGTGTAACCTCTTTCAAGTTCCTCAAATTGCTCCTCCTTATACCCACTTTTACTATTATCAGTTTCAATTTCGCTATCAATTTTATTTCCCAGTTTGATATGTAATGATTCATTATCAGCTTTTAATTCTCTTATTTTATATTGCATTATTTCTTTAACCCTTTTTTCACTTTCCATATATTCTTTAAATTCTGATATGAAACTTGAAAGTTCCGATTGATTCATTTCCTCTAAGTTTGTGTTTTCTATACAATTTGCTATCATTTTAATCTATCCCCTCTCAATTTTCCCTCTTTTTATATAATACAACATATTTTCCATAAAGTAAAGTATTATTTTAATATGTTTTGTAGTTTATTTATTATTTAATATTATCCTTTATATCTTCTTCGTTATAAATACGTGAACCTCGCATGAATACTAGTGCTATTACTGATATTACGATATATGAAATTATAAGAATTATCATTGTTGTTTATCATCTCCTTATTTTTTAATCTCTAAAATCTTTATACACTTTATCACTAATAGATTTTTCTAAAACAAATTCGACTCCTTGTTTAGTTAACCAAAAATAAATAAATTCATCGCCATTAGGATGTTTAGTACCTTTTATTGCTAATCTTTTCTCTACTAATTCATTCCAATCCTTATCGTCTTCCTGAGTAAAGAAATAATTCCTATATGGCTTTTTACTTCTACCTAATCCAATACAATGTTGCATTAGTTCTTTTTGATAATCTGTAATTTCAATCCATAAATTATTATATAAGGCGAAAAATTGTTTCCTTTTTATTTCTGTAGTTATCATTGGATATCTATCATTTAAATAACCTAGTCCAACATGAGATATACTATTTGGAGGTGAACTAAACTAACTATATTGTTCCCTTTGTCCTATTTTAAGAAATATATTGTATCCTCCACCACCTAATGTATTAATTTCTTTTCTTAATTTCATATTATTCTCCCCTTTCTAATATTGCGATAGAATTTAAGTTTCATGTGGTTTTGATAACTATACAATTTTATTTAAAATACGTTCCAAAGCATTTATACTTTTTACAGTGTCTTCATGTACAATTAATAATCTTTGAATTTCATTAGGTTCAATTTCATTATCATCTGCATATCCTAATTCCTGTTCTAGACTCAATATTTGAAATTTTAAATATTTATATTTCTTATTTAAATGTCTTTTAACAATCCACTTTATCATGATTTATTCACTCTCCTTTTATTTCTTAATAAATTTAATAAAACATTCATGGCAATATCCATCATTATTTTTAAATTCTGTTTCTGTTATTTTTGTATTACATATATCACAAATCTTTGTTTTAACTTCTCTTTTAAGCCATTGTAATAAACCACCTAACCATTCACAATTACCACAGTCTTTTGGATAGTGATGTGTACCATAATTAATGCAATTATAACATCCAAGGGATTCCCAATCTTCTCTATCTTGGTCATATTGTTTATCAAGCCATTCAGCTAATTCTTCATCTGTCATTGCTCTAATTTTATCTCCGTTTGTCATTTTATAATTCCTCCTAATTACCTTTAATTATTTGCAAGAACTCATCTTCAGTAATAATTGTTATATTACTTTTACCAATAGCATTATCGTCAATAGCTTTCTTATCCTTCCCACTCTTAGACATATCATGTCCACAAATAAGGTAATCAAGTTTTACTTTATATCCCGTTTCTACTATAGTACCTAAACTTTCAAGTAATGTCTTTAATTCTGCTTTCTTCATGTTGAAACCACCCGTAGGATATACTGACTTTCCTTGAAATAGAGTCTGTTGAGTTACTATTATTTCTTTTACTTCGTCCTCAATAAAATTAATATAACCAATAACTTCATTTACCTTTCTAACCGTCTTAGTCTCACTAAAATAACCTACTATTGAATTAGCTATTGTATCTCCTATATCTTCAATCTTTAAATATTCATGCGTTCCTACGGTCATAATCTTATCAAAATCATTATTAAAGTATTCACATATATTCTTAGAAGCTTTCTTTCCTACACCTTCGATTCCTAAAGCATATAAAAAGTTATTTAATTTACAAGCTTTACTGTTATTTATAGCTCCAATTAGGTTATTATATTTCTTGATTCCAAACTTAGGTATTTTAATTATTTGTTCTTTGTATTGTTCTAAATTATAAATGTCTTTTATCTCTTTAATGAAGTCATATTTGATAAATTGTCTTATAGTTTCGATGGATAGTCCAACAATATTGACAGCCTCTTTACTGGCATAATGTGTAAGTTGTTGAATTATCTTATCAGGACAATTATCGTTGGTACAATATAAGTATCTTGTCTCATTATCTTTTTTAATTTCAGTAGGACTATTGCAACAAATACATTTAGTAGGATAAGTTATATCTATAATATCTTCATTATTTAAACTCTCGTCAATAACACTAGTTATTTCAGGTATTACGTCATTTGATTTTCTTAGAAATACTTCAGCATTTATTTTAATGCCTTTGCGTTCTATATCTTCTATATTATTCAATGTAGCCCTTCCAACTGTACTTCCACATAAATCAGTAGGTTCTAGTATTCCAGTCGGGTTAAGTCTACCATATCGGCTAACATTCCATTCTACATCTATTAATTTTGTAGTTGTTTCTTCTGCTTCATATTTATAAGCTAATGAAAAACGAGGGAACTTTTCAGTATATCCCATAGCTTGTCTAGTAGCTAAATCATTTATTGCAATTACTGCACCATCAATATCGAATGCGAGAGTTGGTCTTTGTTCCTCAATATCATTAATAGCTTGAACAATTTCTTCATATGTATTACAAATTACATATTCTGCTACTGGTAAACCTCTTAGCTTCATATATTCTAATTGTTGTTCATAAGTTTTAAAATGCGATAGTTCATTTGAACCATTGATTTCATTTATATTATAGAAATATATAATAGGTTTCCTTTTAGCAGTCTCAGATACATTTAGATTTCTTAAAGCACCAGCAACACCATTTCTTAAGTTTTTGAGTGGAGTACTTGCCTTTTTATTATATTCTTCAAAAGCTTTTTTAGTCATAAGTTCTTCGCCATGAAAGGATATATCTTTAATTATATTATCATTATGATTTAATTCTAAAGGTAAATTTATTGTTGTCCTGACTTGCTCTGTAAAATCCTCACCGATTAGACCGTTTCCACGAGATGAAGCTTGTACATAAATATCTTTTATGTATTTAGTTTTAACGCTGAGTCCATCAAACTTTTTAAGAATTGTATATTCTAAAGGTGGTAATTTAACTAAATTAGTTTCATTATATTCTTTCACAAAAGTTTCACATTTATTCAACCACACTTTCACTTCTTCAAATGATTGTCTTTTATCTAACGACCATAATTTATTATTGTGATTTACTTTCTTAAATCCCTTTAATATCTCTCCACCAATTTTTAAGGTTGGGGAATTTGGTAATACTATTCCTGTTTCTTTTTCCATAGCTACTAATTTATCATATAGATAATCAAATTGTTTATCTGAAATTGAGGGATTGTCATTACAATAGTAATCATATGAGTATTTATTAACTTTATTAACCAATTTAAGCATTTCTTCATTCATTTATAATATCTCCTTTATTCTTATTTTAATATATTATGTATTAACTATAGGAATTTTTATGGTTTAGTTCTATTTCCTTCCTACAATTAATACTATAACATATACGATTATATTATGCAAGTGTTATTTTAATATATTATTATGTTTAACCTAATCTTAAATAATTATTACCATTGTTATTAATAGTTACATATTCATATTCTTGTACAGTAAATCCAAAATCAACAACTAACTTCTTTTCCTTTTCGTCCATGTCGCTGTATTTCTTAGTTCCAAAATCAGGTGGTAAAAAGTTCTTACCCTTCCCTGCCAAGATATTAAAAGCGTCTAATGCTCTTTTATCTTTATATGTAATATGAATTGTTCCTTTTTTATAACTCGATAAATAAAAGTGAGGTGTGTCTATATTCTTTTCACATTTTTTTATTGCTTCAATTACATCTCTATTATCTATATCATAATTTTCTGCTTGAATATTATTAAAAATAATGTTTAAATCCTTCAAAGTATCGGGAACTCTGTATAAATAATCTCCATAGTATCTAATAATTGATTTCTTATTTATTTTGTAACAACTATTAGATTTCCAACTATTGTAAAGATAAATATTACTATTCCACATCGCATCTGAATAATATCCCTTATACGTCAAATCTTCGAAGACTTTTGCTACGTTTTCCTCATAACTCTTTGGAATAGATTGTATTAATTGTTCATAGAAATAATGAATATTATCCATGTTAAAGGATATATTTCTTTGCTTCTCCATATTACAATTAAAATTGTCTCTTAATTTAGACGGTAGTTTCTTTTTAAAATCTGTTTCTTCTATGAATTTATTCCAATATTGTAAATTTGTCTTGTCTAAATAATCATTAATTGATAATGGTTTAGGAGTTGTTGTGTCATCACATATGCTAACGCCAGAACTTATACCGAATCCATTTAATAATTTGTTTATTTTCATTTTTTCTTTAAATAATTCTGTAGTTGCTTTTTTAACCATATCACACTCTAATACCAAAGATTGAAGTTTCGTCATTTTGGGAAGTAATGCTTGAAAATTATCAATGTCCATATCAGGATTATCTCTTTTAAAGTGTCTTTCAAATATAGATTCATCTTTTTGCATTGGAACATTTATGTATATTAAAGCAGTTTCCACATCTGTCTTTCGTTCCGAATCACTAAAAGCATTATTTATATATTCTATTTCTCCATTATATTCTTGTAT
>Ga0302271_10002631_pt1 | contig 15973 bp, 11 predicted proteins | sample III_Bog_N1_1_FD_198767 | JGI IMG/M metagenome (GOLD analysis project Ga0302271, IMG submission 198767) | Peat permafrost microbial communities from Stordalen Mire near Abisko, Sweden - III_Bog_N1_1 | ecosystem: Environmental > Terrestrial > Soil > Wetlands > Peat | place: Sweden: Abisko...
AAAATAATGATGGTCTAGCTCTCTCCCCGCCTGGTGTACGGCTCTCAAAGGTAAAGCTCTAAGTGACCTTATCCCCTGCGTTTCTGCTTGAACTTCTAGGACGCTTGATTTATTTGATCTCCTCGATTACAGGTCCTCCCAAGATATCAGTCATAAGTTTGCTGTCCATATTCCTGGGGTTTCTGACAACATACTGCACAACAAATTGAAACAAACAAAAAGAGTTATTGTTCTCATAAGTTCTTCAATGAAAAAATCAAATGGTTCACAACATATTTACATTATTTTATTTGTTTTTTATGTGTTTAAAATAGTTTTCATTTTTTGTTTTCTTACATGCTTTCGACGACCACTTGCTGTGCTTTAGCTTTAACCCTACCAATCCTCTGGCATATGAATTAATAGATTGTGTAATGCAGGGACTTGTGACGCTCGAGTACTGCTTGAGATCTTTTGAGAAAATCAACAAAAATATGCTTGAATTGAGTTCGCCATAAAGGAGAAGTATGAGACAATGATAAACATATGTTTACATAAGGCAAGTTCATGATTTCTGCCTTCAAAAACTGTGTTACTGTTGTGGGAAATGAAAATTATAAAAAATAATAATTAGAGACTAGTTTGATATTTTTTTTTGCAGATAAGAAACTTTAGATGGGGGGGGAGGGTTTGCTGTTGAGGAGCAGTAAAAAGCAAATTGATAATTGAAGATATCCCTCCAAAATTAGGGATTCATTTGTACGAAATGAATTTAGCGCTTGTTTCAGTTAGCAATATTGTTAATATAACAAAAACAAGAAAGAGATTGTTATTTTCCGATTCTTCATAATGAATTTGGTTTGTTTTCACATAAAAAAGGGAGGATTAAATATTTTTTCTAATTGTTTGTTATTAAACTTTTATGAAAAATTCAGATATTTTTTTTAAATCATTTTGCTTTCGAAATTAGAACAAAAATCTTTTCTTTCTTACTCCTAAACACAAACATCAATAATATTTTGAAGATTAACAGATCAATATTTTATATCGAATTTTGACTGAATTAAATCACATCAGATTTTGTAAATCTATCAACAGATAAGCTTTAAAGATTCTGCTAAAATAATAATTGTTAAACTAACATAATCATTTGATTTTCTAATTACTAGCTGTTTGTGAGGGGTGGCAGGCAATAAATTGACTTTTTGTTGAGAATTAAAACAATAATCAAACAATCTGCAAGTTTTAATTAAAAAGTTAGTCCGTAAGTTTGTGTGTGTGATCTTGATTTGTGCTTATTTTATAGAAATCCTGAGCAACGAATTGGATTAGATCTTTTTCTCTTTGAAGAAAAAATGGACAACAGTGATAGCAGCTCTGAATTAAGCACGAGCAAAGAATGCAACTAAAATAACGATGTCCAGGGAAAAGAACAAGTAGAATAAATCAATGCAGAAGAGTTTAAAATTCTAGGTGATAACCTTGTAGGAATCTTAGATCCCTCTCGCAAATCGAAGGTTCGCTATAAATGCGTTTAGGAAGCTGTGCGGATCGTTGGGATAGACAAACCTAAGAATATAGATCAGAATACTTAGGCTTGTTTAAGAAGCGTATGGACAAAATGGCTGAATGAATATGTCTAAACAACGCTGGAAGTTATCATCGAAGAACTGAAGAAAAATAAAAATAACTAGAGTAACAATAAGCCTAGTATTGTTTAGAAGTTCCTGCATGGTAACAGCACTAGCAAAGTTGATTTCACAGAAAGTCTAACTTTATTGATGAGTATTATCAGAGACACTTCAAAGAATGTTCTCAGAGATCTGTTTTTTAAAGGGCAATTATGCACTAATCTCATACATATAATCTATTCCGCGCTAGAATACGATAACTAAGTCTCAATCAGGCTACTAGGATTCCAAGTACTTCTACATCTTATAAGGTCTTTTGAGATAGAGCATCTGCATGGTCTTTAATAGCATTCTCTTCTCACATTATTTGCATTTTCTGTTAATTTCTAAGCAATAGACGATGGCAGTAGTAGTAATAATCATTCTGCGATTGCTGATATCGGATTAAAATAAAACTCAATTCTCAACAATCTTATGAAATATTCTCTTAAAGATGTTTGCATTTTTAATATTCAAATGAATGATAAAGTATCTTGGAGTATACCAAAATGTGAACACCCCTTGACAATATCCACTGAACTTCATTTCTTAGAGGTACAAACAAGAATAAAGAAATGGGGGAGAGGGGAGATGGGTGGATATTTTAGAAATAAAGAGTTTCTTTAGAACATATTTGTTGTTGCTTTTAGGAAGTTTTGAATATGATGGAAAAAGACATCGGGAATATCCGCAAGTGGTTCTTAATCCTTTCCTAGACATGGTTTTAGCTATGCTTTGATAGGAGTTATCTAAAATGGACTGATGACTATTTTAAAAGATCGGATAATGTGAGTAAGCATTTCTCCATTCTCAAAGGGCTCCCTCTTGACTAACTCAACATCTCTCCGTAATAGCTTAACATATTAAGAAGGACGTTTCTGAGTAGGATGATTTCATTCCTTTAGAATCTAAGTAACACAAGAGATGATTTTGGTTTTATGATTTGAATCACAAGACTAGATGGTTTTATGATGAATATTTCATGATTTTGATAGGTTTCCAAAAAAAGAGAAAATTTGAAAAGAAACAAGTTCTTCTTCCAGGTGAGACAAGCAAGAAATCATCAAATCAGCTCTTATCTGAAAGTGAATACATCTTGATTCTCGATCTTTTGCTGAGCTTCCAAGAAGACAAGGAGTTCTATGAACTTTCAATTGAGATTATTTCGAAAATCTCCTTGCAGACAGACGGATTTGGGAAATGCTTTCCAGTGAATTTCGAACGCTCGAGTGTGTCTCTGTTATCTTCGGTCTTATCTAAAATTGAAGAAAGTGCTTTTTTAGAGAAAGATCGACTTTATCGACGCACTGGCAACTATATTTCATGCCTCGAAAGAGTGCTCTCTCAGCCACCAGCTTCCTCTTCTATCTTTGAACCCTTATGCTAAAGAGTACTTCGACTCTCAGATCGTCTATAAGAAACATCGTAAGCCTTTAATAGCTTGTTCTTCTTCTTTGTTTCTTTTTCTTCAATTCTAATTTTTCAGTTTGCAACAAAATAACAGAACTAACGAAGGCACCAACAAAATATTAGTATCACTAACACTTCTCCTCTTCCATTTCCACGAACGAATCGTATTGGCTCTGATTGAATCACAGCCTTTAAAGGACATTAGCTTATCTCGATTGAGTTAACTAAGAGAAAACATAAATATTGTAATTGCCTCTCTCCTAACTCGATCATATGTATTAGCGAACATGAGCACTTTCATTCGTGAATCAGTCAGTTCATTCTTAGATCTCATTTATTCCCCTAATAGCAGACAGCTCTTTTCAGGTGAAGTTATCTTCGAAGGTAAGCTGTTGAAGAGCGGTTCTTAGGAATTTAAACCGGAGGATACCCTTGGTATTGTAATATCAGCATTAAAAGCAAGTGAAGAAAGAAAAGTATTGCAGAATAAAGGCAAAAATAGTACAATTAATGAAGTTTCGAATAATATTCTGACACACATGCTAGTAGTCACCTAAAGAAAAGATAAAATACCATCTGAGAGTGAAAAATAATAAATATAAACTAAAGATGAAGTGGAAATGAAAAAGCAAGAGGAGGATGACTCTTCTACATCTCCATTTATCTCTATGAAATCGCTACTTCAGAACCTACTCCTGGTTATCCCTGAAGACAATGAAGAAATAACTTCAAACTCAGATGAAATTCAAGGTACTTCTATGAAAAGCAGCAACTAAAATCAATAAAATTCTCTACCTTGCTCATTGATCGACACTGGACTTGAAGATCAAGAAACTGAAATGAATCTAAATACTAATCGGAACAGTTCCTTGCCGTTTAATTTAGAAAGACAATCTTAAGATCCTTCAATGTTAACCAGCTTACTTCATGGTTTTGTTGCATAATCAATTAATTTGATGTACAAAATAACTATGCTTGCAGACCAGACATCTTTTAAGGAATCTGCGAATAAACTGATCGCTTGCAAGATCGCCAGTAATGTAGTTTCAATGTTTGTTGGTATAGAACCCACTGCAGGGGATATGAAGGAAATAAAGAAAAAAGTAACTGAGAATTATTTTGTAAAAAAACCTCCTCCATAAAAGTACATTAGAGCGTTCTTAGGAGAGCTTATCACTCAGCCAAAACAAGAGGATTTTTCTACAGACAGTATGTTTTGTTTATGCTCTGCGTTCTCAATGAAAAATCATCTCAAAGTTACATTTAGTGCATCGCAATATGATCCTCTATTCGATTTATAAGCTGAAATCGAAAGGATGGAGTTCTTTACATCAACTGACATTGTGGTAAATTATTTCATTTGTGTATTAAAGAAATCATCTAATATGGAACATTTGTTTGCTATTTTAAAATCAGTTTCAAAGTTTAGTTCTCGCTGCATTAAAAGACATTTCTGCAAAGTCATTTTTAACATCTTTAACTGAGAACGCCTTTGGAGGGGAATTGCTGACAAAATCGCAAAATATTCTGGATATTTTATTAGGAACACAACAATCATCTAACAAGCGATTGTTCTCGATTATCTCGATTGTGCTAGGTGATCAAGATTTCACAGAAGATAATGATGAAGCTTCCAATGAAAATCAACATAAATAGTATTTCTTCAAAGGTTTATCAGAAATCTTACTTGGATTCATCGTATTAATTAAGAACCTCAGCTTTATTAATCCATCTGAGTAAATTTCCGAATCTCTCTGTGAATTCTATGAGAAAATTAAAGTCTTAATATCTTCTTCAGACTAATAACTTTTTAGCAAGGAATCCCTTTCTTCCTTATTTTCTTTGTTTCTTCTGACTCTCATCCATCCAGACTCCTCCTTACAATCAAAGGTATTATTTGTATCTTTTTTCACTTAGCGATTTATTGATTGTTTGCTGTAAAAAACAGAATGCAGTTTGGGAAATAGTTTTCCTTTGTTTAGAAAATAAATGGTTTCTGATCTCCGAAGCTACCCAACTATTATCTCAATTTTCAGATTCAGAAGGAGTTGAAGGTGTTTCAAAAGAAATCCTCAACAGAATCATCACTTCAACGATCAATGTGCTCATTCGCAGCAATAGTATTCCAATAAACACGACCTCAAAACGAAATCTCCTGTTATGCCTCTAAGTAATAGTTTTTTAAATCAATTTCTGATTTCATTTTTGAATAACCTTTTTTTTCTTCCAACAGAAATGGTTATTCAATTACTCTTATTTCGAGGTAAATACCCAATCCTCAATGCCTTCTTCATTCCTAGTTAATCTAGTTAGAGCTATCTCTCATCTTGTTAGTACCTCTGAAGAACTTCTCCCGGATATAAATTTTTTTCTTTCGGAACTTCTGAAAAGCTCCATTCTCTAGAGCAAAGGAACAATCTATTAAAGAAATGAACACATATGCAATGCAGTTGATAGTTTTGAAATATTATCTTTCCAGCAAACTATTCAGAACGATATCACCCGAATCGAGAGAGAATTATTGTTTCGATAGAAAAATCCAGAAATACCTCGAACGAATAGACCACCTTCGTTACCTTCTTAGCCATAGCAAACTCAAAGCAATTTCAAACTAAGCTGGATAATGCCTTCAGGTTTTTTAAAAAGACTTGGCAGCTAAGAGCATAAATAAATTGATAGATTATCACTTCTTCTCTCAAATAATTGCTTGGCTGTTTCGGTGAATGAAGGCTAATAGTTGATATCGTTCTTGATCAGCAAGGATTCTAAGATCTATGTGATTTTAAGAGACTAAAGTGGCAAATAAGTTTGGAATCTACATTCAAGAAATGCATCCAAAACACAGTAACAAAACATTCTAAGATAAGAATTTAGTAGTAACAGAAATGCTATTTCAAATATGAATCCATTTGTTGCTGATCCGAAGGATAACATAAATTATGAAACGAATTTGAAATTCTCATAGAAAATAGAATATATTGTTATGAACTCCCATCGAATGGCTTGTAGGAATATAGTTTCGAGTCCAGTTTCGAAAGAAGACCAAGAGAATTCTTAGACAATATCTCTTGAGTTTTTGAGGAAGAGAATAAAGGAATTCTTTGAATAAGAGATACCACTATTAATCAATCCTTCATCTCTTTGTTGTTGCCTTGACACGACGGAGGATAACTATAGCAGTATCATCACCCAAATCGATCAATATTCAAGTAAAAATCAAATAACTTCCAAAAAAAAAATCAAATTTGTTCATTTTTTATCTCTAAAATATTATAATTTTTCACCAATTTCCAGCATCAGCTAAAGTGAAAATCGGAGTTGTGTACCTTGCAAAGAATTGCTCTAATGAATAAGAAGTTTTTAGTGCAACTTAAGGCAGCGAAAAGTACAATAAATTCTTAGAAAAACTAGGTAAAAAGATTAAGTTATCTACGCATCAAGGATTCATGGGCGGTCTCAGCAGTGATAGAGATGGCGAGGCAACAATTTATTCTTGTAAAAACATCAACTGTGAGGTGATATTTCACGTAGCAACGATGATGCCGATGGGAAATAAAGATGACTTGCATTTCGTTTCCAAAAAACGACACATTGGAAACGATTTCGTGAATATCGTCTGGAATGAAAGTGGATAACCATTCAAGTATTTCAAATAACACAACAGAATCATTGAATATATTTTTCTTCATTTTTGAATTCTCGAATAATTTGATTTCTCTTGTTTTTCTAGTCCGAATATTATCCCTAGCTAGCTTACGAGAGCTTACGTCATCATTGAGCCTTTCCCTTAGAATCTCTATTGTTTCAATTTAATCTCGAAGGACATCGATATTGTACAGCTAATTTTATTTTTTTTAAGAACATAATTCATTTGTACTTTTTCAAATCATTTTTAGATAGACGAATCTCTGGTTCCTTGGAAGAAGAAAGTAGTTTACTCTGAAGACCTATTACCTAATTTTGCAAGGATAATCGCTGTCTAAGCCAGTCAAAGTGTCTTGTCCATGTGTATGGAATTATTTCTTTTTCTTTCTGAGATAATTATCACCATTATTTTTTTATTTTTTTGAAATATTGTTTTCCCTAATTAGAAACTAGGAACTACTAGAGCTCATAGCAGTAGAATTCTACAAAACCATTTCAATCTCGATAAGCTCTACTCTCGCGATTATATGACTCATGCTCTCTTAAAGTCAAAGGATCCATCCAGCTCTTTCCAATTTCATAAATATATCAATCCCCTGAGGATTTTATGATATCCTCATAATCATCTGCACAATCTCAACAGACTAAAGATTGATATGTTAATATCAAGCTTACTAATAACCTAATTCCCTATCAAATTATCCTTAAAATCAACCTTAATTTTTATTAAGTTCTCATTGGGGATCTTCCCTTTTAAATTATAATTAAAAATCAACCTTTTGATAAAAAATATCAATGTAGACAATTTGTATTATTGTATGACATAACCATTTACAATAACAATATCTCTTTATTCTTCAAATACATAAACTTTGGATTGATGAATCCGTTTACAATAATGATCATAAACAATCACAAAACACAAGTAAAAAATGAAAGAATATACAATCCAAACAGAAAAAAAAAACAAAAAACGATTTTGAAGAATATTTATGTTTAATATCGACCTATTCAAGCAATTAACTACATTATTCGAAATTGTCTCCCCTTCTTCCTCTTCCCCCAATACCAATTCAAAAATTATTTCCACAAAACTCATAAGAAGAGTGAAACAAACCCAACCAACCAAGAATAGTGCGTGGACAAATGGAAGACAAAGACGTGCAGATAATTGTTCAGACTGTCAAGAAAACTTCCTCTCATCTTTAGGTTGATAATGACTTATTTCCTACTTATCCCTCCCTTTGTTTGCTTACTTTAAACTATTCAGCAAGATTGGGAAGGCTAGAAAGTTAATTATCGTAAGGGTCCATAGCAAACCATCGCTAATCCTCTTGAAGCTGTCTCCCTCAATGGAAGCCTTCTTGTTCTTCCATCGTTTCCATAGAAATAATAGCAGCAGTAGACATCTTCTTCTTCATCTTAAAAATCAACTAATATTCAGTCATTTTGGTCAAATCAGCTCTATGCAGGTAATCTACAATAGCAATCAAGAACTCCAAGCTAATCTAATCATCAGGCATTCTTCCCAGGTGAATAGTAATACTCTTCTCTACAGCCAAACCCTCGTGGAGGTGGAGGCTAACAAAGTATTATCAATTAAAATAGTGGAAAAGGTGGGTTCTTCCTTCCAAATACCAGTAACAAAAGCAGTTTAAACAACTACAATAACAATAAGAGTAAAGACAATACATTTTACAGCTCAGGTGAGAATCTTGAGGAATCTTTCTCATATTTGAATTAATAAATCATGCCAAAGTAAATGAAACTGCCGAATACAACATATCAAGACGAAGCATACGAAGATGCAAACTAAAATAGATTCTCTTGGGTAGAATCTAGAGACGACAGACTAAGAGGCTTAAATGATAATAATAGCAATATTAATCTTGCAGGTCCTAAAATAGGAAAAGAGTCAGAATATAGCTAGCAAGGGCAGAGAAACATGTTTAAAGCTCAGCAGTAGTAATTTGTAAATTTCCCAAAAGAAGAAATGAAAGAAAATATTATTCCTATGTATGGCAAAGATAGATCAAGTTACATGGAATAACAATAATAAATACCTAGATAGCTTAGCAAGAAGGCTCATCTAGGTAATTCTTACAAGAAGAACTAAAACACCCAACAAATATACAGTTCTTTGTCGATGGATATGCAGCAAGATTAAGAAGGAATTTACAATCGATAAAGCAATAACGATGAGCAAGTTGAAAATGGCTAAGATAATGCTGTCATGGTTGATTAGAATACCTTCGAGGATCAAGAGGAGTTTGCTGAATGGGAAGAAAACGATCAGAATAAGTAAATTGGAGCAGGTGAGGAATTCTACGAGAGCATTGAGGAATAGCCGCAGCTACCTTTGAATTCATATTCTTAAAGTTACGAGTAGATTCAACTTCAAAGTCAATTTAACCCTCCTAGTCTAGCGAATAGTTACTTACTAAGCACTCCAAATCAGCATACGCCTTCATAAAAACAGCAATAATAAAAATAATAATAGATTTCCTAAAAATAAAATAATTTTATCTAAAGTTATTCTCCTCTACGGCATGTACAGTAGCCGAATTAATAAGTTAATACTACGCGGAATCTGTAGAATGGCTCGCATATTCAGTATTCTTAGTAGTAAATGGTTAACAACAACGATAGACCCAAAACAACTAATCTTAACTTAGAATAGTAATATTTTTTTTAATAGCAATAATAATAATAATAATCTTAGCCATACAATCAACTGGATTATCAGCAGAGATATCTCCCTTAAGTAGAGTGGTAGTAGAAACTAAATGGATAGATCAATAATAGGAAGGACATTCAGATGAATTAACCTGGGAAAGTTGATGCTTCGAATTAATTTAGAACTCCTAAAATATCACATTTAAATAATAACATCAACGATCCAGTGCAATTCTTCACACAAAGAGGAGTACTTTAGCAACAAAATGATCACCTTTCTGGGTTTGATGGTGGTGAAGCAGATGATGGTAATAACAATTCTTAAAATATACCCTTTGGTTCAGGGTTAATACACCATCAAATGCATGGCAGACTTTCGACTCCCGTTACTGAAGTTCACTCAAAGCGACATAGTCAAGGATAAAAAGACATCAACAACGCTGAAGAAGATTTCTTGTTCAATTAACATTTTTCTAATAAGCCTTCGCCGATTGTTAAAAGCAACCCAAATTCTAACAGCAACAACAAGAAGAACAACTTTGAGCAGATTGGAGGATATACTTCTATTCCTGCTAATAGAGATAACCATTTCTTCAGAAATAATCAGCATCCTCAGATACCTTAGACTGTGAGGAGCTTGAATTCGGTTAGTCCTAATGAAAGAAGTTATTCTATGGTTCGATAAATCAATAATTAAAACGAAAGGAACTCTTTAGAACCGTCTAACTACACGCAACGATAATACAAACAGCAATAATAAATGCCCTAATAGCATACATTCTCGCAAGGAATTACGAAATAGCTTTCTCATGAACTTCCTCTATCAGCAGACAGCCTTCCGACACATTCTTATTCTCATCCTTTACCTCTTTTCCCTTCTTAAACTGTCGAACCTTCTTAGACAATTGATTCATAAAGTCTTAGAAACACCCTTACATTAAAGCCTTCTGCTTCTTTGTCATCGTCAAAGCCGTTGAAATCGCCAAAAGTAGATACCAACAATACACGCTTTACACCTTCCAAAACACCACCTTCACCAGGTAGCAAATTATGTTGAGTTTCGAGCATATGTGATTAACATTTTTCTCTTCTTTTGTGAGCAGTTCCAAAGTCTCCAGCTGACAAATCGACTTCTTAGGCGTTGCAAAAACATCTCTAAGAAACGCAAGACCTAGTGAGATAGCTTCGAGAGGAGTTAAAAGCAAAATCAGAAGAGCTAACTGATTACAAGCAGGCATTGAAGGCATCTGTGCAAAAGTGTAAACAATTCTCGAAACAATTGGAAAGCACTTCATAAGCCAAACAGCTTGATTTTCTCAGAACTTCTCTAGATAAAGAAAAGGTAGAGTTATTTTTAATAATGTTAGGGGGAATCATCAAAATTAGTTTTGACTCTGAGAGGATTCTAACTTTGTTTTTTTGTTGTTTTTCCATCTAAAAAAGGCAACGAACAGAGCTCTAAAGGAATCGAATAACAGTTTGAAAAGAAAGTTCTTAAAATTTCTTCATCTCATCTAAGATCGTTGCATCGAAGACAATGAACACATTTAGACATTCGAGGTAACAAACTAAATTTTTCTTCTTAACTTCTCAAAAGTGTTAATAAATAAAAAAAATTTAATCTCAGTTGGAGTCTCGTTAATTGCATCTGCAAAATGAATATTTCCGTGAAATGCTCCAATTAAGTACATTGAATGATACTCATGCAGCTAATGTCGCTAAAACCTTAGAAGAACAAGAAACATAACTGCAGATAGATTAACCTCATCCAGATCCAGATGAAAGCCTCGCTGTTATCAGAGCTAAGAGATTTGCTGAGCGTGTTCGATGCGAAGACGATGATGAATCCCTCTCCGAATCAGGATAACATCCTGAGAGCTATCTAGCGTAATTAATGGCAATTTAACGAGAACGTGAGTAAAAGTAGTTATTCGATGAAAATGTAGCAAATGCTTGTTTATATGGGTTGCTAATTCACCCACATAACTAACATAATTCGGATATGCTTGATCTTTATGAAGACAAGAATATTGAGCAGAATATCAATCAATCGCATATTACGCAAGATGATTCTGTGTAAACGGATTCGATAACTACTACGACGACGACGACAACTACAACCCCAACAGCAACAACTCAAGAGCCAACTCCTGTAATCGGAGCCATCATATCAGATCAACAAAATGCATCGGTAGTGCAGATATCTTCGTCTTCAGTGCAATCTTAGCAATCAAATCAACCGTAAATTAAATAGTAATAACAACTTCCGTAAATCTAAGCTGCTCCAAAGAGTCTCATAAGCAATATTAGCATTTTCTCATCATCTTCTGTGTTTTCCTCTCCTTCACCTTTGATCAGTAGTTCAAGTCTCTTAGCAGGGGAGAATCTATCAGCTACTCATCCTTATTAACCAGCTATTCTTCCTGAACCTTCTTAAGCTGCTAATCAAATTGCTTAGGGACCGAGCCTTCCCAAGATCTAGCTCCGTGGAAATAAGAGTTTGTTCAGTTCAATAACAGCAATTTCATCTTCTTCGTCGTCTTCTTCCTCTAGGAATTCTTCAACTAGCCCAAACAGACCTCAATAACCATCCTCATCTGAATAAACTTCTACAATTACACCTGTGAAGTAGTCTCTTCTACCCAATAAGGAAAATAATACAGAGTTATTAATCAAGCATAAAAAATCTCCTTATATTCCCCATTTCACAAAAGCAGTCCTTGATGCAGACTCGAATGTCGAGGATGATACTCCTATTCTCTTAGCCCCCAAAACTGATTCGCAATCTCGATCATCATTCCCCAGCGATTAAGTTCCTGAAGTGCAAACAAAATAGGAGAATAATAAGCAAATTGAGTCACATAAACCCAAGAGTAGTTTTTACAATAACGATGACTATTTCGAAAATCTTCTAGAAATCACGACAGATACTACGATTGTCTAACCATAACAATAATTAATATAGTAATCTGGAATGATAGAGAATTACAAATTGATCCACCATTAATTGCCAAGCAATTCAACTCAGAATTTATCGAAGGACAACCAAAATTAAAACTAAGAAGCAATTTCCTTTAACATCCCCTCAAACATGAAATCCTTAAAATGAATGGCAATGGCTACTTTCATAAAGTTCAATTCTTTATTTTACATTTTTTGAGAGAACATCTTTTCCCTTTTGAAATGCTTTTTTGTTTTCCCAGATAGAAATTTAAAAATCCTATTTGGTTATCTGTAAAGTATATTTTTCTTTGTTTTTATGAATTGTTAATTTGAATTCAGTAAAACTAATAAATTAGACATTATTGATGAAGAAAACGGATAATAGATATTTTTTTACCCAAAACTAAATGATCAATAAAAGTTAGAAAATTTACTATTTTAAAAAGGAGATAGCAAAATGATAAAAGAGAGAGAGTATTTACTATAAAAATTATGATAGATTTGAGATTTGTTGTTTTAGTTATCGTCAAAGACTATGTGGATCTCTGCAAATAAACTATTTGATTGATAAACTAACGCAGGAGGATAATTTGAATTTTGTCTGTTTGTTGTGTGTCTTGATTCATTGTTGAGTGCACATTTTGAGCAAAAGTTGAGCAGTTTCTTGGAATTTCGTTAAGGAGAATTTTCTGAGCACAGCGACTAGATTCTTAGTACCACTTAACACTCCACTCTTGAGTTCTTTAATTTTGTCTTCCAGTGCTTTTTTCTTAGTTGCATATTCGTTTTCTAACTATTCAGCACTCTCTTGATCAAAAGCTCTTGACGATAGAATTGTTTTAGATTCTTTATACCAATCTAAGAGTTATGCTGTCTCTTCTTGCTCTTGCTGTTCAATATTAAAGATTTACCTTTAACATCTTAGCTGCAATTCATTGGCTTTTTTCAGTAGCTACCATAATTCCTTGGAACATTCCTTTAAATCATTGAAGGTATATCCCGTTTAGATACGCAATTCCTCACACCATGGTGTTGATACTTCGAAGATCTTGTTGACTAGGTACAAAGCACTGGCTGCTAGAAGTGACGATGTGAAGTTTGTCATGGAATACTCTCCAAGAGAAAGTTCTAGGAGGTATTATGCACAGAAAAAATGAAGTTCAGAAGAACCAGAGAGAAAAGTAAAGCGGTGCAAGAACCTCAGGGGACTTGAGAAGGATAAGGTAAAGTCAATGATAGTGATCAATTCTCCTTCATTAGCGAGGATTTCTTGCTTGGAATAGAGATTATCGCAAATAAACACGAAATCAGCTAATTCTGGAGGATATATTTCTTCATATTTGCAGGCGACAAACATCGCGGTGGAGCCTAGCAATTGCAAGTGCTCTTTGGGGATAACTTTTCTTTCGATGAATCTATCGATTAGATTCACTGCTAGGAACAGAGTCTCTGGGACAAGTTTGAATTTAAGATGCACATCGACTAACCAATCTACAAGAATCGCTCTCATCCTCTCTGTGATGCTGCTATTCTACACATGTTGCATCGTTCCTCTTGCTCGGAAGTCATTCTGAGTTGAGAGAAAAAGAATGAAGCCAAAATAGCGAGAAATTAATTCGAAATGCAATTTGGAAAAGTTCTTTGAAAATAACTTGTACCTCAGTGTTGTGCAGATAATCGAAGATTTCTCTGGCATGTTAGAACACAGGATTCTGCTCGAGTTTATCTTTCAAGAAGTAGCAATCGGCAGACTGAGGTTGGATTGTTCGTCTCTTTTGAGATTAGTAGTTTATCTGCCCAAGACTAACAGTTTACTCTTCCTCCTCCTCCATGTTTCCTTTATTTGCGTAACAATAGACATTTTCCTTATCATAAGAAGATTTTCCTCCTATGAATTGATGATGATCTGCTTGCTTAGAGAGTCTTTTCCCATTATTGTCTGGTTGGTATGCTTGATGCTGAGTGCGGTTGCTTGGACGAGATAATAAAGAGTGCTGGTTTTCGAATTATTACTGCTGCAAAGGAAGCTCAACTGACATTTATCTTGTTTTATTGAAGTTGTCATCAGCAGAGGAAGGCACTCCTCCCTGTTGTATCTCTCTAAATGGCCGCTTGCTCAGGATATTATTGTTTTTTTGAGGAGCAATCTAAAAAGAAATAAAGAAAGTTAAATTTTTTTTCTAATAAAAAGAAGATTTTTCAAGCAAAATAAAAATTATATTTTTGAATATTTTTGTTGCTTTTACAAATCCTTGAGGAATCGAAAGTGCTGATCTTTCTACATCTGTGTTGGAGATTTCTCTGCCGAAGGCTCGAGCGTTATTATTGCAGTTATTAATCGAAGTATAGTTATTGATTTTAGTATGTTTTTAGGAGTTATTCACTTCGTTGAGAGAAGAAGTTGTTTTTGATGGTTGAGAGAATTTAGTCTGAGGTGCTTCTTATGGCTGTGTGGAGCGAGCGAATGTTGAGCAATAGTTCTTGAAATCCATGATGTATAATATGTTACTGTTGTTGTAGTTGAGATGATGCTAAAGTGCGTGGGTAATCCAGTTGAGAAAAATGTTAGTTTATGTACAAAAAATGGCAATTGATTTGCTTAGACTGTGTATACTTATTTCTACCTCTCTGTTAGTATTTTAATTATGGATTTATCTGTGTTTCTTCTCTCTCTCTCTTCTTTCTAAGCAATCAAGAAAGTCTTAATCACAGATCTACCTAGTTTTTTTTTTGAAATCAAAAATTCAAAAATCCTCTCAACGCTCACCCCAAATATCGTTAAAAAATAAACACATCCTTTTTTTATCTCTATCAAAGATAGGTTAAGATACATACACATTAGATTAAAAAAAACTTTTTTTAAAATCATTTGGCACTCGTTCTTTTAGATATTTCATGTTCCAACATCAATTCTTATTTGCTTTTTGATAGCGTTCTTCTTTTTAGTTTAAAACATAATTTTTTTTCCTTTTTAAATATTTAGGTTATTTAAATACAGAAAGTTCAAGATATTTCTATCAAAAGATCCTAAAATCTGCTAAAAATTGAAGATTTTCTAAAGAAACTGAGAGAGAGATGATTAAAAAATGTATTACTTATTTGTAATTCAAATCATAAACTCCATGAAGTTATATGTAAATTCCTTCATGACATGATTAAAAATGGCTTCATTGTAATCTTCGTTTTTAATGTTCTAAAATGAAATGTTTAGAATGAGAGTCTTGCCGTAAAATGGAGAAATGTATGTGATTGGATCAGGCTTAGGAATGGAGAGCTCATCCATGGAAGCAAATATCCGCTATTTGGAGTAGAACAAATCGATGATGCTTCTCGCTATGAGCTCATAAAGATCAACGTCTCTTTGCCCAAAAAGAGTTCTCACTTCATAGATTTTGTCATCGTTTTCTGTATCTTCAATGCCTTCACCGAAAGCTTCAATCTTGGAAAAATTTCATTGTTTAAAAAGCATGTAAATAAATGGAAGGTCAAGCCAAGTTTTATATGTCTTAATGAAAAGTTAACTTTCAATCATATTTCTCATAGTTAGTACAATGCATCCAATTTTATTGGTTTATGTGATGACAATATTGACGGTGTTCGAAAAGACACTGATTGAAACCTCAGTTGGTGGAATATCCACTGTAGATTTC
>Ga0302271_10002633_pt1 | contig 15969 bp, 9 predicted proteins | sample III_Bog_N1_1_FD_198767 | JGI IMG/M metagenome (GOLD analysis project Ga0302271, IMG submission 198767) | Peat permafrost microbial communities from Stordalen Mire near Abisko, Sweden - III_Bog_N1_1 | ecosystem: Environmental > Terrestrial > Soil > Wetlands > Peat | place: Sweden: Abisko...
ACCGAAAAACTGCTATCTGCCCATTCTTAGGAATAGCTCTGTAAATGATCTTAGCATCAGTACGCGGCAGTCTTATTTTTATAAATGGATGATATTCAGGTACCTTAAAGACAGCCACGCTTTTTAATGCACTCCATGTATCTCTAAGTTTGTCTTTGATATCGAAAGTGAAGTGACTTATTCTGTCATTCAATTTAACATTTTCATCCTGATACACATATATTCTGATTCCGTCATTCATTTCAAGAATATAATTCACCGGTTCAGTAATAGATGTATCGGGCATTATATCGGGTTTATATTCAGAAGTATCTTTGGGAGCCATTTTGATCATAACAGGTTCTTTTTTAATTGTAGCAATTGCATGTGAAATTGAAAATGGAGTAGCAAGCATCGATAAAATTGCGTTTTCATTTCCTTTTAAAAGAATCTTGCTTGTTTTCACCTCTTTCATCTTTGCTTTATGAACAACAACTCCGCTTATTTCTAAATTAGCTGTACTGTCTGCCAGATTAAGGGTAACGTAAATTGAATCTGACTCTGCCATTACAATTCTTGACTGGAGAAAAGCTTTTTCTTTAAGTAACTTAAGGTACGATGAATCCTTAATTATTTGCTGATCAACACCATTTTTATCAGTAGTCTTAACGCCGAATTCTTTTTTTATCTCTTCCATTTTCCTGACGGGACTGATCATCGACATTATGGAATAATAGATAATAAAGACGGATATAATACCAGTCAATACCAGGAATGTTACTTTTCCGAACCGTTTTTTAGTATTCTTTTCAGTTTCCATTTTGTCCTCAGATCAGAAAATATAAACTTTCGAACCAATATTAAGTGTGTTGTATACCACCTTCAAATCATCATCGTTGAGTCTTACACATCCGTGGGTTACAGGCATGCCAAGAAAACGTTTATAAATAGTACCGTGTATCATGTATCCATCGCCAAGGGTAAGTGCATAATCTCCCAGCACACCATATTCGAACCTTGAATCATCATTTGGGGAAGGAATCTTAGAACCCTCTTCAACGAATGACCAATCTGGTCTTTTCCAGACAGGATTGGTCTTTTTTCCATGTATCCAGTATTTGCCTCTGGGTGTTTTGAAAATCCATTTTTTATTGCCGGAAGAGGCCTGGAGCATTATATAACTTCCTGTACTGCAAGAGCCTTCTCTTATCAGATTTTTATTTGTATAGAGGGAAAATCTGTTATCAGTGGTATTAATGACAATATAAGATTGCCCCGAAGTATATCCGTTGTATTTCAGTGAGAAACGCTGAACGTCTTTAGTAAGAAGTCCCAGCTGTTTTTTATAAACAGGTTCCTTTTTAAGCTCCTGATTATTCAGTATCTCACTTTTTTGCATGGGTGCCCATTCCATAAGAACAGGAACGCCATAAATAACGAATAAGATCAAAGCAAGAGTTACCAGAATTGTACAAATGAATAATAATACAAAACGGGAAAAAACAGAAAATGCTTTTCTAATCCAGGATTTTTGTTCCATTGTAGTATCAGTCTGGCCGGTATTTTCTATGTTACCAGCGTTAATTTATGCTTTGCTTTTTTCACTCTCACTATGTGTACCTTTATTTATTATCTTATCGTAATCCATATCAGATAATTTATTTGTCCACAACATCTTTCAGTTCTACCAATGATCCTATTATTGTAACGGGAGTACCAACTTTTACCAGCTTGAATACAACATCCATCTCTCTATCGGTAAGAGCAATACACCCCTCGGTCCAGTCAATCCCCTTCCCACCGTTACCGTGAATTTCGATCAAACCCCCAATCTTTGCAGACGCCGGAAGAGATCCATGTTGAATTTCGTATTTGAATTTTTCTTTGTCTTCGTCGTTTGGATAGTCCAGTAACAATGCTTTATAGTATTTGGTTTTACTTCCATCGAACTTTTTGGTAATTTTATACATACCTTCAGGAGTAGCAAAATCGCCTCTTACTCTTTTATCTCCAACCCAATTTCTACCTAATTCTGCTTCAAATTCATATTTTCTGGTACCATTAAGATAAATATAACATTTCCGGGAATATTTATCAACAATTATTGAATAATCGCTGTTTTTTCTGGATTCATTTAATGTCTTATCTACCCATTTTTTCCAGACAGAGAATGATTTGAAGTAGTTTTTCAGATTTGCAGATGCATTTTCATATGATTCGGTGAGGAGATACTCGGCATCAGTAATTTTCCTGTTTGCCTGCAGGTACTGACCTTTATCATAAACTATCTTTGCCTCTTCAAGTAAAATTTTCCCTTTTGAGATACGGTTACGGACCTCGGAGGTCAATGGATAGGTAGTAAAAAGTTCATCTATCTGAGCAACAAGATCCCTAAGCGATTCAATTTTTTGTTTCAGTTTTATTTTAAGGTTCGATGAACTGCTTATGGAGTTATCGATTGCGAGACTGGCTTTTTTCTCTGAAAGCCTGGCAAACATTACAACCCTGTCATAATGTCTGAAATAAATAAATCTCTTATTTTCATTATGCCAATTTACCATAGCAGAATCATAAAAGATCTTTGCCTCGGTAAAGAGCTTTTTAGAATATGTATCTGCTCTGTTTGTTTCTGCCTTAGAAAGAATTTCCCTGGCATTTTCCATCTCACCGATTGGTGGCAACGGGGTAAAATGGATTAATAATAAGATTACTAGTGAAATAGAAACTGCAATAGCAGAAAAAATCAGCACATCTCTCCAAACCTTTCTCATGTAAACCTGTGACGACTTTAAAAAAAACCCCGGGAATATCCCCGGGGGTTTTATATAAATAAGCAAATACTTATTATTTATTTTTTCTTTGGAGCTGCTGCTGGTTTAACTGCAGGTTTTGCTGCAGGTTTTGCTGCTGCTGGTTTAGCGGCTGGTTTAACTGCTGCTGCTGGTGCGGGTTTTCCTTTCCCGTGTACCTTAGCAATAGCATCTTTTAATTCGGTATTGATACCGGTAGCTCTTTCATTTGCAGCTTTAACTTTGTTAAGTGCATCCATGTAAGATCCTTTATCATACTGACCCTGAGCGTCAGCTACAGAGGCTTCGATAGTGGTCATTTCAGTTTTGATCTGCTCAAGAACAGCTGCTCCTTCTTTTCCTTTTGGAGCTTTGGTTATGAGAGTTTTGTTTTCTTCAATAACAGCTTTTACAGCTGCCAATGATGTTTCTACTTCTTTCTTAACTTCTTCTTTTTTCGCTACAGCATCAGTTGCTGCTTTGTTTGCAGCAGCCAAAGTTTCATCTAATTTGAGTTCAATAGGACCAAATTTCTTGAATAATTTTGATTTCTGAATTTCAATTGCAGCATTAATAGATTTCATTGAATCCTGCACAGCTGATAATTCAGCAGGTACGTAAACAGCTGCTTCAGCAGTCTGTGCAGCTGTGATTGCTGCATTAGTAGCATCAACTTTTGCCTGTGGAACTTTGCCACAACTTGAAAGGAAAGCAACCATTGCGATAGCGGCTAATCCCATTAAAACTTTGTTCTTCATTTTTCTAACCTTTTTAATACTTTGTTTATTTAACAACTTCCGATCTATTTAGTATAATCGTTTCTGTTTTAAAATTACGGTGCAAATATATTAGAATTATACAATATAACAACATAAAAATCAAATAATATTATTACCAGACATAAAAATATGTTGAAAAACACAATATTATGCATATGATGAGAGATTTTAAATTCTGATTTATTCCTTACTTTCAGATTCTTTAATAAGAAACTCAGTGAGATTTTTATCATGTCCAGGGCTTAGTTTACACCTTAACCTGTATCTGGTTAATTAATGCAAGGTTCTTTCAAGATTTTAAATTTACAATAAATCTTTCTAAAACCTCATTAAAATTGTTGCAATATGATTTCAGGTCAGTAGCTGAATCCAAGTCTTTGAAGACCATTTTTGACCTCCGGACTTGACATAAAAAGATCCCATATCAGACCAGATCTGTAGTTTTCAATCATAATTACTTCGGGACCCTGATCTATAGCAAGATATTTCTCAGGATACCAGTTATTTTGTTCGCTGAAAGCATCATAAAAACCATAGATACCCCAAATTTTGCTGCCAAGCACATAATAAAAATGCTTCAGGGCATCCATCGATTGTTCGGGAGTATATGAAAAAGCTGAAAGTGCTGCAGTAGGAGAAATTACTCCGAGATCATTACTTTCTCCAGGGCTGTGAGCTGCATATCCATTAATTGAATAGCTGGCACTTAATCCCCAGCAATCCTTGCTATAACCCGCATACTTGTCGGGATTCCTGGTACACCACTGCCAATTAATAAGAGTCTGATTAACATTTTCATGCCAGTAATCTGCATATGAGTCTTTTAGATGTCTGGGGTCCAGTCCCAGGTAAGAATAATGAGACCAGAACAGTGGACCGCCATAATCAGTTGAACCGTTGTGGTTCAAAGATAGTATATAACCATACTTTTCATGTTCTCCTTTTATTGCACCGCCCCTTGCCCATCCCTTCTGATAAACATCTGAAGAAACCGGAAAAGTCGGAGAAGATGCGGCAAGTATATATAAGATCAGGCATTCATTATAACCTTGTACCGGATTATTCATCTGCCAGCCAAAATCAGGCGACCAGTGCCAGTAAATAACAGGTTCACCACCTTTTGTAAACCAGTTCCATTCAACTTCTTTCCATAATGTATCTATTTTGGAAGCAAGCGCTTTTTCATGCTCTGATCCGTTGATAAAATATTGTCTTGCTGTTAATAACCCCTGAATCAGATATGCCGTTTCTACAATATCTGCTCCATCGTCTTTCAAACTGAATGGTTTCACCTTTCCAGTTTCTCCATTCAACCAGTGAGACCAGGCTCCATGGAACCTGTCGGCTTTTTTAAGAAAATCCACAATCCTGCAACAACGGTCTTCAGCTTCTTCCCTTGTAATAAAACCTCTTTCAATACCTACCAGAATTGCCATAATGCCAAACCCGCTTCCTCCCGAAGTAACCACATTCATGTCGTTCTCAGGATAAATCCCGTCTACATGAAATCGTTCACGGGCCATTCCGGAATTGGGTTCAGCACCATCCCAGAAATATTGAAATGTTCTGTACTCGACAAGTGTGAGAAGTGAATCATCTGATATCTTTTCAAACTCTGATAATTTATTTTTTCCTGTTGTTTTGTTTCTGTTACCAACACAGCAGTTAACACTAATTAGAATCAGAGCGAGCAGAGAATATAACCTGAGGATTTTCATTGCTTTTAATAGGTGAAGCCAAGTTTTGTCAAACCGTTTTGTACTTCACGGGCTGACATAAATAAGTTCCACAGAAGTCCTGTTCTATAGTTTTCAATCATACAAATAATTGGCCCCTGATCGATGGCCAGGGTAGAATTTGCCCACCAGCCAGCTGTTACATCAAAAGCATCGTAGAAGCCATAATCGCCCCAGAGATGATCCCCAAGAAAATAGTAATCAGTTTTCAAAGCGTTCAGAGATTGAGTGGGGGTATATACAATGGAAGAAATGGCAGCTGTAGGTGTGATTACTCCCAGATCATTAGTAGGTGATTGAGCAATATATCCCGAGGGATTATCTGAAGCCGTCAACCCCCAGATTCCGGGACCATAACCCGGATATTTTTTGGGATTTGCAAGGCAATAGGCCAAATTTATCAGAGATTGATTTACATTTTGTTCCCAATAATCTGCATATTGATCTTTGAGATTCCGGGGATCGAGCCCCAAAAATGAATATTGAGTAAAAAACAAAGGTCCGCCATAGTCTTGACCCAATGGCAGAAGATATCCATAATAGCTTCTTCCGTTTCTGATTCCTCCGTTATTTGCATATCCCATTGTATACACATCAGCTGTAATGGAATGTGTCGGAGACGCGGCGGCTATAAGGTACGTAATAAGCGTCTCATTGTAGCCCTGGATTTTAAGATTATAACCAAAATCGGGCGACCATTCCCAGTAAAGGGTTTTCTGGCCATTCGTAAACCAGTCAAATTCGACAGAATTATATAAATTATTGATCCGATTGATTTCGGTTTTCTCTGCAGTGACCGTAGAATCGAGGTATTGTCTCATGCAAAGCAGGCCTTGGATCATAAAGGAGGTTTCGACAAGATCTCCTCCATTGTCTATAGCACTAAAAGGCTGCGTTTTTCCTGTTACACCGTTTAGCCAGTGCGGCCAGACACCATGAAACCGATCACAGGTTTCCAGAAAGCCAAGGATTTTATCCAGTCGGGTGATACCATCCGTTCTGGAAATGAATCCCCTTTGCATGGCCACAATCATGGTCATAATGCCAAATCCTGAGCCCCCTGTGGTAACGATATCGCCCGAAGAATTCCGTTCACGTGCCATACCACATGAAGGATGGCCAAAATCCCAGAAATATTTAAAGGTTTGCCGTTGTATCAGTGTTAAAAGATCAACATCCGGTATCTGTGGGTATTGATAAGTGGAATCGACCGATGTATAAAAATTCGAAGAAAAGCCTCCGAAAGCAAAGCCTCCTGCCGAGGTTAGGGTAGATGAAATGGAAAATGAATACTTTGTCAGGCCTTTTGCCTTTGCAGTATTAGTGGCTATGAGCGTTTTGTTGTCGCTAGAGAGAGTGAATGACAAAGGAGGTCCTGAGAATGAAAATGAAGATTTGTAATTGGCAGGATCCAGGGCCTGCGAAAAGATAACCCGTAAGTTGATTTTTTTTGGGTCAATGTTTTGTAACGTGGAAGTAGTCATGGCTTTTCCATTGAGGCTGATGGAATCAATCCGCATTGAACCTGCCAGAGTTGTAAATTTATATTGGATACCGGGGAATGTCTCTCCATTTATGCCATGTAAGGCGGAGGAAATAGCAAGGATATAATCGGTGGAATACTGCAGGATGGATGCAGGTGTCAGTGTAAGAGTAGTGGAATTGTCTGATTGAGAGTAAAAATAAGGAATTGCAGTCGCGGTGGAATTCTGAATGGTTATTACTTTACTAATGGAATTGGTATCCACAGCACTTGTGAATGCAAACTGAATAGGCTGATCATTAGGCACGTTTGTTATTGTGCTGTTTACGTTCAGAGTGGAAGTACCGATTTTCACGCTTATCAGCTGGATCATTCCCACATTTTTATTTGCGGAAGTATCTTTTTTGCAAGACAGGATACCTATTAAAAATATGAAAAAATATAGCGGAAATAATTTGTATTTCATAACCAAAAGATAAGTAATAAAAAGAAAAGGAAGGGCAGCCTTGCCCTCCCTTTTCAATTGAACTCGAAATTAATTATGGTTTCCCGGAATTGTACATGAGTGTAATCAGAGCAGGAGTCAGTACTGAATGATAGATGGCAACATCATCTAAAAGACCTTTAAAATGGTTATTTGCTGGATCATTATAATCGGCCCAGCTATCCGGAATTGTTGGACTAACCTTATCCTGGATAAAACCAAAAACTAATGAGTTATTGGCTGCGTTACCGGCAAACTTCAATCCGGTTGCATTATACAAGGCATGGGTTGTCGGATACAGAGTGAAATCCTGGGATTTCATTTCCTGGCTATTGATATACATCGTACCAATCTTGGTAGTATGGTCATATGTGCATACAACATGAGCCCATTGCTGAGCCAGCAAACCGTTTACCCCGGTTCCACTATTCGAAATAAGGTCCTTTGAAAAAGTCCAGCCCTGCCACCCTCCGTTGTCCTTAGTATTCCCTGTCCCGGAACCAGGGAAAAGTAAGTCCTCGTTGGCAGATGTACCGCCAGTAAGGCTATATTGGACAGCTAATTTGCACCAGCCTATCTTGTTTAGCAAATCCGTTCTATGATCATTTTGGCGATTGTACTCGAACTGGAAACCATACCATCCGGCAAGTCCCAGGACGAACTGATCGACTTTTCCCGTTGTGTCATCTTTCATCCAGAAGCTGATAGAGAAGTCACTTGTATTGTCCAGTGCATCCCCATTGGGAATCTCTATAAGTGATGTAGTTCCGTTAAAGCTTGCTGCCTGACCTGAAGTTGCATTACGGCCGGTTACATATGTCACATCGGTTACGCCACCTGTTGCGGCATTATAGTTACCTGTCTGGTCATTGGCGTTACCATCAAAGTTCCAATAGGCAAATACACCTTTCGGGAGGAATGATCCCACTGTAGTAAACGAACGGTTGATTGCGGTAAGAGGCTGTCCATCGGAAGCCTTTAATCCTGTTGTGATGTCAAGTTTATAAACTGCCCCATTGCCAAGGTTGGCTGTAGGCATTATTGTAACCACTTTCCCCGAAGCTGTAATAGTTAAAGGTATTGAAACCACATCATAATCCTCTGTCAGAGTAATGTTGTCTACTGTTGCGGTTGCTACATCTACATCCGTACTAAAAGTAGCCGTAATAGTGGGCATAACAGGCACATTAGTGGGAGCAGCGGCGGCATTCAGATCTATTGTACCAACCATCAATGTTCCCAGATTAAGAGGTGCAGGATTACTTTTTTTACAGCTATCTATTACAAAGACAGCTATCATCAGCATTAAAATACTGAGAATCAAAATCTTTTTTTTCATAATTGTCAATTATTTAGTTATACATATCGAATGAGATTAATTTCAATTAATAATTAGGATTTTGTGTTAGGGAGCCCTGTGAAATATCTATTTCACTTTGGTGAATAGGTAGCAATTCATTTTTATCGTGTATAAACCCCAATGGTCCAAGTACTTCGGTTGCTTTCCCTGTTCTGACCAGATCCCAGAATCTTTCTCCTTCAAGAGCAAGTTCATGCCGGCGTTCAAGCAATATTTTATCTCTGAGTAAATTCTTATCTGTGATAGAGATATCCGGCAATATTGAAATGTTTCCTCCTCTTGCTCTGTTTCTTACCTGGTTCAGATAGATCAATGCATCTGCCGGTTTCCCATTTTCATTCAGGGCTTCAGCGGCCATCAGCAATACATCGGCATATCGAATTAACCTTCGGTGATGTGCCCATAGTGAGGGAGTATCGTTTCCAGGGGTCCACACTTTCCGGTTATAACACTGAATGTTTATAGTATCACCATTTTGATTAAGTATTACAACCGGATCATTTGCCGGACTGGGATCTCCCGTTATGTACACTCCGTCTATGGTCTCGCCAAGATCTATAATAGTACCTTTCAGACGGGGGTCTCCCGGTTCAAAGGACTTTCTTAAATCTATGGAAGGCCTGTTAAATCCCCACCCACGGTTTGGCGAACCCCTGACTCCCTGGGTATTGGCATATTGGGCCCCTCCACCATTATAATCTTCTACTCCCAAAGCCCCAACTTCGAAAATGGATTCGACCCCATTATTACCTTTCACGCCATTAGCGTCTAAAAATTGTGGTTCCAAAGAATATTCATTTGACTGAATAACTTTCAATGAGTATGTTTCCGCATTTACAAAATCATTCTTAAAAAGGTAAACCTTTGCCAATAAGGCTTCTGCGGCCCCCGATGTGGCTCTTCCCTGATCGGAGGAAACAAGTTCACTTTTCTTTGAAAGATGGTTGTCGGCATATTGCAGATCTGAAACAATGAGAGTATTGATTTCATCAGTCGTGGCACGGCCCAGATGCAAAGGAGGATTGACTGTTGTCACTTCCGGTACTCCTCCCCAGGCACGAACCAGATCAAAATAGAATAGTCCCCGCAGAAATCTTGCCTCACCTACGTACCGGTTTCTTAAGGTTGTATCCATCGATACTATGGACACCTTTTCAATGACAACGTTAGCCCATTTGATTCCCTGGTATAATGTGGCCCACCAGCGGTCCAATCCATCCCCTGTTGTGTTGAAGGTGAAATTATCGTAGGCTCCTACAGTGGCTAACTGGTCATTGGTATTACTGCCCTTATAGGAATCGTCTGACATGATATCCAGAATAGGGTATCCGCCGGAATTATAATTCCAATCCCTTACTGCAGCATATACGGCATTTGTGGCCTGCAAGGCATCCGAAGAAGAAGCAGGAAATGAAGCTTGAGTCAAATCTCCCTGGGGATCTATTTGTAAAAAGTCGGTACATCCCACCATCAGGATGAATATAAAGAAAAAGATTTTTTTATTTATTTTCATGACAATCAGAATGTTAGATTAATGCCAAAAGAATAAACTGAAGTAACCGGATAGGTTCCATAATCAATTCCGTTGGAAAGAACATCGGAGCTACCAATTTCGGGTGTGTACCCTGTAAACTTGGTAAACGTGTATATGTTGGATCCTTTTATATAGATCCTCAATTGATTAATTGCTATCTTTTTGGTCAGGCCCGAAGGCAGAGTATAACCCAGGGTCACATTTCGCAACCGGCTAAACGATCCGTCCTGAATAAACTTATCGGAAGGTAGATAATTGTTCCCGCCATAGGAGGCTTTGGGTTCCGAATTGCTTGTTCCGGGGCCGGTCCATGCTCCTAAGACGTGCTTTTCCCAGTTGTATGGATCAGGCCTTACAACTTCCTTGGCATTGAAAAGTTTATTACCATAAACTCCCTGGATATCGAAAGAGAGGTCGAAACCTTTATAATCGGCTTCGAAATTAAATCCCAGAATGAATTTGGGAATTGGTGATCCGATATTAGTACGGTCATTGCCATCAATCTTCCCGTCATTGTTCACATCAACCAGTCGTAAATCCCCTGGAACTGCTGTGGATAGATGGGGATATGCGTTCAGCTCATCTGTACTCTGAAACACACCATTGGTTTTATAACCATAAAAAGCTCCAATGGGTAAACCTACCCTGCTTTGTGTTACAGGGATCCCATTACCCAGATATCCACCGAGCAACACAGAATCGATCCCGCTGCTTCCACCGACTTTTAAAACTTTGTTCTTAATGGTCGATCCCAAAATAGTGATGCTATAATTTACTTTCCCGATTTTATCTTTCCAGGTAATTTTGCTTTCAAACCCGGTATTTTTCACCGAAGCCGCATTGAATTCTACTTTGGCACTTTGTCCGTTTCCCAGGTAATCCGGCGTGGATAATGGGATCAGGATGTCCTTTGTGATACGATTATAATAATCGAATTCTCCGGTCAGCTTGTTTTTAAACAAACCTATTTCCAAACCCGCATCGCCCTGAGTTGTACTTTCCCATTTCAGGTTTGGGTTACCGGAAACAGAATAGGTGACAGCTGAATTAGCTGATGAAGGATTTCCAAGAACTGTTACCATGGTCTGAGTAAGGGAATATTGATTAGTATAAGCTATTTTGTCATTTCCAATGATCCCCCAACTCCCCCGTACTTTTAAATTCGAAATGAATGGCAATTTTTCCATGAAGTGCTCCCTGGAAATATTCCAGCCTGCAGCAAAGGAAGGGAAATTACCATACCGGTTTCCGGGACTGAATTTGGATGATCCGTCGCGGCGGAATGTTGCCGTTAAAATATATTTTGAATTGTAAGTATAGTTAGCCCGGAACAGGTATGACATCATAGAATAGTTTTGATTGGCGTCCACTCCGTTTGAAATGCTGCCAATGGTATTGACTCCGTTTGTGGGATCATATATGTAATTTGGGTTGAAGTACCAGAAATCTGGAGAGGTACGGATAATGTTTTTCCCTGACATTGAGAAATTCTCCGATGAAGCTTTCTGCATTGTATATCCTGATACTATATCAATTGAATGAATGCCGAATTGTTTTGTGAAGGATAGAGTATTTTCCCAAAGCCATGTAATATTGTGGCTGTTTCCCTTGTTGAGGGCGTTCAGCAGATTTTGTTGCTGAGGGGATACAAAATAAGCCGGTGTAAAGCTTGTACTTTGATTATAAGCAGCATCAACACCAAAGCTGCTTTTGGCTTTAAAATTTTTCGCGATCGTTCCTTCAGCAAAGAGATTACCTACACCACGAACCCCTTTATTATAATCATTGGAATATGCCAGATCGGCCAGGGGATTTCCCACATTAAATACCTCTGCATAACTTCCATCCTGATTATAAGGAGTCAGATCGGGACGGGCCCGATAAGCAGAATAGGTCACATTGGGAGCATTTTGTTGCTTATAAGGAGTGATAGTCACAAAATTACCCAGCTTAACATTTTTCGTTAAGGAATAGGTATTATTTAACTTGAATGTGACCCTTTCATAGCTTGATTTATCTACAATACCTTCCTGTTTGAAATAACCCATACTCACATAATATTGGGTTGATTCGGTCGCACCGGAAGCCGATAATTGATGGCTCTGAATGGAGGCCGGATGAAATATAAGTGACTGCCAGTCGGTATTTGGAACCAGATCCACATTGTTATAGGTTGGTGTAATTTCATTAACAACTGTAGCATAATCCCTCCCCGAGAGCAAATCGATTTTCTTTGACAATACCTGTATGCTGTATTCACCGGAATAACTAAAGGCTGCTTTTCCTTCACCTTTTTGTCCGGTTTTGGTGGTTACCAGAATAACTCCGTTGGCTCCCCTGGAACCATAAATGGCAGTGGCTGAAGCATCTTTGAGAATATCCATGGAAGCAATATCTTCCGAATTAAGAAAGGAAATGTCATCAAGAATTACCCCATCGACTACAAAGATGGGAGAACTGTTGCCAAAGGTACCCACACCCCGGATTCGAAGTGTAGGTATGGCTCCGGGTGCTCCGGAGGTACTGGTAACCTGAACACCGGCAACTTTTCCCTGCAATCCCTGCTCAGGATTTAAGGAAGTGATTTTTGTGAGATCAACTGATTTTACCGTGGCTACAGATCCGGTCAAATCACTTTTCTTGACAGTTCCATAACCAATCACCACCACCTCATTTAATTGCTTCGATTCCTCTAGTAGCTTTACGTTTATGACCGTTTTGCCGGCAACCGTAATTTTCTGAGTCGCCATGCCTAACATTGAGAATACCAATGTGTCATTTGAAGATGCAACAATGACAAAGCCTCCATCAACATCGCTGAAAGTGCCCCGTAATGTATTTTTGACCTGTACCGATGCGCCAATAACCGGAATATTCTTATCGTCCGTAATCTTTCCTTTAACCGACTGTTGAGAAAACACGTGAATAAGAATAAACTGTGAAATAAAAAACAAGACAAGCTTTTTCATAAATCAGAGTCCTTTTAATCAAAGTAACTTAATAACAACTTTAAGGTGAAAATGTTGATAGGAATTTCACTTTCTCATGAATTATTTTTCTGTATTTCATAACTCAACAACAATACAACATTCACTTTTTTACCTTTGATTATGAACTATTTATAAAATTATTTTTCCCTTTTTTACTTTTTTGCCGGGAGGTATTCTGAATACTTTGAATGACAGAAAGATTGAAATAAGTTATATTATTCACACATTCAAGGATATGGAGCACTGCTACCTCACTCCTTTCAAAAGGAGGGGAGGTCCCGCTTAAGCTGGGACGGGGTGGTTGAAATCAGGTGATGTTTACAGGAAGGGGATTACGACGTCACTTCGTTCGGTCGTGATCCCCCAGGGGCACCCAGCAAAACTTAAATGAACCCTTCGGGTTTTAGGGGATTGCCTTCGGCGATCCCTGGAGGAGAACCTTGCAGGCCAAATTACTCCCTTATTCGTTTCACTCATAAGGTTTTTAATTTATAGTTGGTCTCATTCAGGCAAGCCCGATTCGTCCAGCTATAAATTAAAAATCCCGCAGCAAGCTGCGGGAGTAATTTGGTCCGCGGAGAGGGGGGGATTCGAACCCCCGGTACAGTTTCCCATACGGCAGTTTAGCAAACTGCTGGTTTAAGCCACTCACCCACCTCTCCAATATATTCTTTCACATTATCACTTTCGCCTTCTGTGACTTCATTTCAGGAAGCTCATCAGGCTCTCCAAAATCATGTGGCCTGATTTACGGAGCGCGACAAAAGTAGGAAAACAAGCATAAAGCGCAAAATAAATCAGAAATTTATTTTAAACCCCCTAACAGATGAGTGATCAACTTGAAATTCTCAAGCGTCTCCTCATCAAAATCAGTGACTTTTATCTTTTCTTCTTTTACATTTGACAGAAATCTGCTTAAAATGAAATTACGGGGAAGTTCCTTTTCGCGGATATATACTGAATTCGGCACTGTTATTCCTTCTCTGGTTTCTAAAAGATAGTTTTTGAAATCAAGTGTTGATAAAATATCTTCGGAATTCAAGAAAGCACCAGGCATCCTGATTATAATTTCCCTTATGGTGTTATCAGTCTTGAATACAGAATTCTTCAGAAGCTCAGCCATTTGTATCTCACTCTCATTTTCAAAAAGTAAGACAGCAAAATCCATACCCCAACCCATCAATATGTTACACAATAATGGGATGGAAGAGACATTGGTCGAAGGTATTACGCAAATTTTACTTTTGAATCCCATTAAAAGAATAATAGCATTTAACATGTAGAAGGATCCTGTATCATTCACAATCAGGTTAAATCTTCCGGAGGAAAACCCTTCTTCTCCCATCGGGTTACCCAGTATACTTTGAAGGGGTGTCAGTGTATCGGGCGAAGCTGACGATAATTGTAAAGGATCGAGTATCCGTGAAGTGCTTTTAACACTGTCAAGATCATCGCGCTGGACTGCAAGCACCCTGTGCAGTTTGTTGATTTCAACAAGATGAGGAGAATGGGTGGTATAAATTATCTGAATTTTATCCTTAATATCCTCAAATACTTTCAGGACATCCTCCTGTGCCCTTGCATGGAGACTTACCCCTGGTTCATCAACCAGAAGGACCATATGTCTATCAGTTATATTTGCTGAAGCCATTAGCTCCATATAGAAGGATAAAAACCATCTGACGCCCCTGCTGCGCTGTTTTGGATAGAGACGTTCGCCTTCATCCTTGATCCAGAATTCCAGATATGGCTTGCCGGCTTTACCTTCATAAGAAGAACTATAATGATCAAGTTCAAACTGAATATGGATCTTATTATTCCGTCCTATTGACTGCTGCCAGAAATCGTGAAAATTTTTTGTGAGGGTATGATTAAGGTTTTCAATCTTTTGTTTCAGAATGCGGCTTGAAGGTTGCTGGAAAAAAGAATAATCCAGCTGAGCAAGGGAAAGGAAGTTCCTGGCAGCTTTATAACCTTCAACACTTTCATTTCCACTGATAATATCCTCCATATCAATCCGGTTGGGAAGAAGACTTCCAAAGTCTTCAAATAGCTCAAAGACAGGGCAGTACTCAAAATATTTTTTTCCTAAGAAATCACTGTTATAGTGTGACTTATATGACTGAATAACTTCATTAACTTTATTCTCAGCCTCTTCTTCCGTGCTTCCTTCGATTATGTGCCCTGATAATGCTATATGGTTGTCAAGTTCTGCCATCCGGAGCTCTCTCTCAGATCGTGTTTTCCGGTAATCGTATAAGACCTCCTTCCATTCAGAATCTGCCCCATCGTCGAGTGGCCGCATCAGAAGAGTCATCTTCTGATGGCGTTCTTCGAGACTGATTGAAAGTTCCCTGAGATGATCATCGATATGGTTACATCTTTCCAAAAGCCTGTTCCACTTCTCACCCGCTCTCTTAACAGTTAGTTTCGTCAGAAGAATTTCATTTAACTCTTCCTTTTGTTTCCTGATTTCATTTAACTGGTTTTTCAATCCCGGGTAATGGGTAGTATTTTTTGAATTTTCAATCTCGGTCTGTTTTTTACCAAATAAACGAAAACCGAATATTTTGCGTGTATTACTGGAAAGCTTCGATCTGATATCTGACTCTTGTTCATTAAGCCCGGCAAAGGTTTTTTCCAGGTCCCTGATAGATTTCATCTCCTCATCCAGTTTGATGGTAACATCATTCAGGTAAAGTCTCCAGGCATCTTCAAGCGAATCTAGATACTGGCTTATCTCTCCGCTGACATTAATTACTGATGAAAGATCAGCTATCCAGCTCCGTGTAAGCTCAACATGTGTCAGACCTGAAAGCAATTCTTTTAATTCCG
>Ga0302271_10002635_pt1 | contig 15955 bp, 8 predicted proteins | sample III_Bog_N1_1_FD_198767 | JGI IMG/M metagenome (GOLD analysis project Ga0302271, IMG submission 198767) | Peat permafrost microbial communities from Stordalen Mire near Abisko, Sweden - III_Bog_N1_1 | ecosystem: Environmental > Terrestrial > Soil > Wetlands > Peat | place: Sweden: Abisko...
CCCCAACCCCAACCCCAACCCCAACCCCAACCCCAACCCCAACCCCAACCCCAACCCCAACCCCTTATTAAAATTGTAGAAAAGTATGAAAACCATCTGTATTTAAATTATTATTGTTTTAAAAAAATCTTTTATCTGAATCTACGAAAAACATGAAAACAAATAAGCTATTATTTTATTTGTCAGTTTCTTTTTGATTAACGCTCTTAAATGGCTAAGAAAATTTCAAAAGTTTCTCTGAGTTCTTATTTTTCTTCTTTGTCATTTTCATTTCTCTTGTAATAGAAATAAGCAGCCATTAAAGCAGGTTCATCATCATCAACTTTTTGCTCTAAAAGCTTAACCTATTCAAATTAAGAAATTATTATTATTGAAATTAATCACTTTTAGAATCTTACTTATTGTAGATTCCACTTATATGTCCTGGAGAACTCTCTTATTAGCCTTTTCATTTCATCTTAAAAGAGATCACATAAGCTTTTAAAAAAAATCAAAACACTGTTTACTTGATACTTCATTATGAAAGATCATAGCAAGATTTTCAAGGAAGTCTTCTTTATCTTTCATGTAATCAAAAAGAGCCAAAGAACTTAGTAAACTATTATTAGCTTATTCAATAAGCTTAAAGAATATGTCTAAGCTTGTAACTTCTTTCTCCTTAAGATCCTCTCTAAAAGCTTCTACAATCTTTTTTAATTCTTCTCTTTCTTCAATACTTGGGCAACTATATTTTTGAAGCCACATATACTCTTCTTTTCTTAAACCTTTTAAATTAAATAATTCAGATATTTTAATCATAATTATTGTTTAAAAATTAATTTAAAAATTTTTTCTTCATACTTTTTGCGATGTCTTAAGAATACTAAGTTATCCCATCTATGAGGCCTTATGATTCGATTTCTTCCTTATCATATTGAGCCACAAGTAATAATATATGGTCACTGCCCTATTTGATAGCAGTTTCTAGGTCTTTCTTTTATTCATTACGTAAGAATCTGCCATATTAGTAGATTATTTTAAGCTAATCAAGTACTGATGAATTCAACTTTGAAATTTCTGTTTTATTCTTAAAAAATAATTGAGTTTATTAACAATAATTCAAAATAATTACCAAGTCGAATTTGATAAGACTCATTTTTTCAATTAGTACTAAGTTTTCTACAAATTCCTTCCAATTTTCTAACAAAATTGATAAGATAAGAAAAACAATATTATCTACTTACTGTTGATGCAATAAGATTCAAAAGCTGCCAAAGTAACAACATCGTCATGCAAAAAAAGATATTATTGAACTTAGAAGTCTACTTTCTCTGAGTGATAAAAATTCTAAAAAAAGATAAAAATTGTTTTAATAGAATCCAATAAAAAATGTTTCAAGTGAGTAAAAATTTATACCTCAATCTGTTTGAGAAGCTTCTTGAAAAGATTGAACTTGCCTATTTTATTGTTGACACTATTAATTGAAGAATAACTGCTTCTTTTTTTATTTTAAGCCATATTAGTCAATTTTAGCTTTGTCTCAATCAAGTTTCTATCTTTTTTATAGTCTTCGATGATATCAATGACATCTAGATCATTCTAATTACAAAGAGTGTTAAATTGTGCTAATTATGATTTTGTATTATTACCACTTAATAAAGAATACTAAAAGTTTCAAAAACTTTTTTGGTGAGTGGGTTCGAAGAATTTGTGGATAGGTTAACTATTTCGTCAAATATTCTATCATTTTCATTATACATGTAAGAGCAATAAAACTCATTTATTTCGCTTGAAAGAATTTCGTTGAGATCATTGTCCTAAACGGTCTACCCAGTATGTTCTACTTTTACATCAATTTATTGAAGTTTCTTTAAATTAATTAGTCCAAAATGAGAATAACCCTCTCTTTAAATGTTTGCTACGTTTTCTCCTTCGGATCCAACAGTATCTATCTTGGTTGGACTTGTGCTCTTTTTTGGACGAGGTGAAAACTTTGGATTCGTTTCAACTTGTAAAGATTCGGTTCTAAGTCTTTTTCTCACAGAAGTTTCTGAATTATCATTTGAATTAACAATCTAAGTTCCAGAAATTTCTCTTTCTGAAGAAGCGTTATGAAGATTGATCAGTCCTGATTATTTCCAATGCTCATTGGTAGTAATAGTATTAACAAGAATATTGTCCTTTTGAGAATAAGGGAGAGTATTAATAGATGACTTTGGGAGATCTTATTTATTCTCTGTTGCCTTTGAATAATTTTCTACTCCTTGAGATTACTGAACATAATTATTCTACTGATTTGAGAAAGAAGGTTGATTACTATCAACTTCATATCGAGTATTGACTTATTAACTTTGCTACTAATTCCTAAATTTAATTGATGAATAAAATAATTGTAATTAAAAAAATGTACATTATTTGCGGAGAGTTGATGGGAGAAATGATGTTATTATCTTGAAGAATCTCTTAAAGAGACTTCTGTAATTTATTTCCAGATTGACTGTTTGAAGATGCATCATCGAAGGAATCATTATTTGAAAAAACTATTGGATTTTCTTTCAACACAACTTATTTTAAATTTTTCACAAATAGATCGAAGTCACATTCTACCCTGAATTACTAAAGGACATAAATTTAGTTATTTAAAATAGAATTAATTGGCTTACTTAATAAACTGCAAATATGGAAGTAGTATTTTTTATCTTATTGGCTTCGATAATACTCAATTCCTCCTAAGTAAAGCATTTTTACATAGCCTCACGTAGTCTACTTGATACTATGAGTTTTATTGGCATAGTTATCTGAAGAAAAAAAAAATGAAAATAACTTATTAAAGGAGTAGTTGTTACTTTAGAAACTTCAGAGTTTTCATCTAAATGGCAAATCTCTTCAAAAAGCTGCAAAATATCTTCATTTTTCAGATTGACCAAATACATTGCCATTCCTAATATTTACAATTATTAATAAATACTAATTAAAAGTTAGTTTACCATATTCTTCTGGAGCAAATTAGTCAATATATTCATCCATCAGATCAAGCGGCGAAAGGGAAGAAACGCTAGAATCAATTAAATTTTATTAGTTATCACTTTTTAAAAAGTATTCATCACGTTTATTCTCATTTTATCTTGATGAACTGGTCTTCTCTTTCTGGTCAATATTTTTTCCAACCTTATTATTTTCAGATTGAACTAGGACTTCCTTATTATTGTTATCTACCAGCAAAGTATTTACTTCATTAGAGAGTTTTTGAGGGTTAAAGGCAGAGTTTGTGTTATTTTCTAAGTTTATTAGATTTAATGGAGAGTTTTGAGCGTCTTCAGTGAGGAAGTGAGGCTAAGAAGATTAATGTTCTTAAAAATCCAATTTCTTATTAAAACACTGTTTTTCTGGAGTATCTTAATAAATATTGTTGTTTTAATTTCCATACAGTAGTTCATTATCTTCTTTTGATGATCCTGCAAACTCATTGCTTCCCTTAAATTATTAATTCATTTCCTTCTCCTATTAACTAAATTACATAGCAATTCTTTTAAGACTCTTCACAAGCTCTGCTTCAATTCTTCCATCTGAAAAAGTGCCCATTAATTGTTGATCTTTGTTTTAGATGAGAGTACTTAATATCTCCACTTCTTTATTCGAAAGAAGGTTTTTCGAAACAATTCTATTGAACATTTGCTGTATTTTATCTAGTTTTGGCCAAGGACTTGTAGGTCTTTCTTGATGGTTGGTGTCAGTAATGGCCCTCATCAATTGCTCACTAAACAATTCAAGTTTAATTTTATTTAGGATAAAAAATAAAAAGTACCTCAGAAAATATTTATTAAAGGAGTGAGATAAATATCCTTCAATAATTGTGATAATTTCTTGATTTTCTGCAAGGATCAACCGTTTTACTTGAGTCAAAACAGGCATTTCAAGCAAATGATCAGTCTCTAAATCTATTACGACTTTTATTAATTGCTCTTGAGAGCTGTTAAAATAAACAAGGAAACAACATTATTAATAAGATTATTAAATGATTAATTGCTATGTTTACAATAACCCATGTTTTTCAGTTGAAATCTAATTAATTAATGGCTAGCGATTATCTGTTATTCTAACTCCGGTGTCTCCTGTTTAATCAATTGTTAAAACTGAATGTTTAAAGTCTTGTGGCTATGCAAGTTGTCTTGATTATTCCACTGCAAAGTCTTTGAATGAGACTGAATCGAATTCACTTTTAAAAATGAATTAATTAAAAATAAAGTAAAATTTATTACCTAAATTATTAGAAGAAAGATTGAAGAACCAAATCAAACTACTCAAGAACCTTGCATTTTAGTAAAAGAAATTCAATTGTTGAAATTGTTCCGTTTGCTTGCAAGTTTTAAAGGATATCGATGAGTTCTCTCTGATTTGGAATATTTGCAGGAATAGTTACAATATCACCAATATCATATTCTGTTGGTTAAACAGACTCTTCCATCATTAAGAAAGCCGAGGGGTGAGCTCCTCTCTAGCTTGATTACGAAGGAATGAAATTTAGAAAGCGATCTAAGAGTCTATTTATTGTTTGAATTTAATTCATTAAAGAAACTTCCATAACTTTTTAACCTCCTTTGTAAACAACAATGGAAGGAAAAACTCTTAAAGAAGGAACTTATTCTCTATTTTTGATACTGCAACAAAAATAATCTGCTTTATCTCCATATTTTTAAACTAGAGCATTCATAACATTAACCCAATTAGCTGAAGCTTGATCTTGCTCTCCTTTCTTTTTATCTGAAATTACTGCTATTAGGTTTGTCCTTTCATCTTATTAATTTCCAAAGTTTTCTTCCCATAATTTAAAAGTATTAACTATGGTCACCATGTTTGATAAAGTATCTCTATCAACTGAAGGCTTTATATTTTGTTGCTCATTTTAAGTTTATTGTGAGATACTCTACTAATACATGTTATTTGGTGCAACAACTTGCTTTATCTCTCCTTGGTCTGCTATGATATGGTAGACTTCATCTCGTTTGAGGTTGTGATGGTTACAAAAATCGCTCAACTTAAAGAAATTATCTAAATAATCAAAATTATGATCAAAATTTGCTCTAAAACAATAGTTGTTCTACCTGAAGTGTCTTTTAACCCTAAGATCTTTCCTTTTATGTCAAAGTGACTCGCAATGAGATAAGACAAATCCTCCCATGTTAGCTTAGAACGTAATCCAAGCTTCTTAGTTTTTTATTTGAATCTTAAAGTTATGCTTTAGCTCATTTTAAAGATCTTTTATTTTCCTCAAATTAATGATCAAGTTGAAATAAATTCACTATTAATTCAAATCTTTTTCATGATCCTTATGCTTCGTTTTTTTTATTGATTTTCCCAAATTCAACCTACCCAATGATGGTTTTCTTTCTCTTGTATTCATAAATCCTTTTTATGCGGGCAATTAAAAAAATAAAATGGCAAAAAACATAAAAATTAATAAATATTGTTTTTGAAATAAAAAGAAAAATTGTTTTAAAAAAAGTTTGAAAAAATGTTGGAGTTCTATTATTCAAAAAGGCAATTAATTAAAGAATATTTAACTATTTTACTTGATTAGTTGAATAAAATGAAAATTATTATTATTTTAGACATTTCACTTGTGGTTCTTTTATTAGCTATTTTACAATTTAATCATATTTTTCATATTTCCTTGTGATTTATTTCAAATTTAAAAGGTATTTACTTTCGTTTTTTCATAGTTATTTGAAAGTTCATTTAGTAATTAGAAAATTTTAATCAGTTTTTAATTTGAATTAAGTTAAATTACTTTTTGACAAAAGCAACTTAACATGTAATGTACTGTTTTCATCAAAAATTAATTGACAAATAAATATGAATGTTTATTATTATCTTTAAAATAAGTAACCTTCTTCTAATTAGTTCCAAAAAAAATCTTGAAATACAAAGTTATCATCTTATCTTAATAACTTTTTAGATAGAAAAAAATAAAATAAAATGACTAAATATTAAATTATAATAGGAGCTTTGCTTCTTTTATTTGTGGCAGCTGAATTTAAGCTTGTCACTTAAGAATTTTTTGAAGAGTCATTTTCAAGTGATGATGTTGTTGATTGGATCTTGAAATCCAATCGTAATGAGCAAATAACTTCAATATGTGGGGATTATGCTCTTTTTGGTGGTTACAATGTCTTTGGATATCAAGCAGAAGCTTCTAAAAAATTTGATTCAGGAGTTGATCATTAAAAACTGTTTATTAGCTTCGATCTCTTCACCATTGATTCATGGGGTAACAATGTCTAATTCCTTAATTATTACCTTAATCTTTTTTTGTAAACTATCAGATTCTGAAATATTTTCAGTTTTTATTGATGGCGTCTAAGGTATCAACATATCTCTTTTTTTAATATTTACACTCTTTACTTTTTGAAGTCTACTCTTTTACGGCACATTATCTCATTAGCAAACCTTCTTCAAGATCAATTAGTTGCGGCTGGGATGTTATCAGTGATAGAATTAACTTTGTTTCTTTCTCTATTCCTCATTACAGAAGAGATTTTATCTTGAAGTTATCATCAAATCTCAACGAATAACCTGGTAAAATATCGATGTGAAAAAAATATTTAACAATAAATAAAAAAAGAATAATTATTTCTCTCTTATTCCAAAAGAATCTTAATATTTTTATTCTAGATACTGAGTCATGGGGAATAAGAAACTTAAAGATAGTCGCGCAATATGATCCATACTCTATTTCTATTGTAACAGAAGAGTTTTTGGCATCAAATTTTACAGAGAGTACAAAAGATTGGACACTTACTGGAGTTACTTAAGGCTAAGAATTTTCAGTTTGGTAAATTGCTTATCTAATTTATTTTAAGTTTTATTATTTTATTCTTCCCTTTTATTGTTAAATAATATTGAATAAAAAGTAACTCTTCGAAATTGTTTGGAGGATACAACATATTTGGAAAAGGGTCGAATGCCTCAAAAACTTTCACTAACCTTATTGATCACTAAGGAATAATTGTCAACATGGATATTTGGATGATAGATACTCCAGAATTGAATGACTAAGTGTTAATTGAATTGGATGGCTAAATATTCCAATTCCAAAGACCTGATTGGCTTTACAGTGATGTATTATTTTTTTTTGATTGCCTTTTTTATTGTGACACATTATTTTTGGGGAAAAGAAATCAAATTAATGGTGCGGCTTACCAAATTTTAGTGAGAGAATAGTTCCTGTGAGCATATTTATCCCACATCAAGGCCCAGAAGCAACTATTTAGATTAAGTCAAGTTATAATGAGTTGAAAGATAATGAGTCTTTTGGTATCTAAAATTTAAGAATTCTCACTTACTCATGCTTAAATACTGGATGTAACACAATTTCTAGAGAATATGACTAAGAATACTATGTTGGAAACGGGTGGAAAAGTAAAAGTGGAGCTGATATTTCCTCTAGAGTTTAATCTTGCAGTTAAACTAGCTTTTTTGGTGGACATAACGATACTATTGTGAAAAAATTTCAAAACATCACAAAACATTCCGGAATTCGTATTTTCTTTAGACTTCTAACAACTGGATTTTGGTTATCTAATACAGTAATTTGAAATTTCTTTTTTCTAAATTGCTTACTAGTTTCTTGTTTAGAAAGTTAAGGTTACTATTAATGATGTTGGTTCAATTCCATTGAGAGCTTAATTCTTTACAGCTTAAAAGGTTTGCTTAAAATCAGATGAGACAATTAGAAATTACTACTTTGATGTACCCCATCAAAACGATTTCTTGGAATTAAAAATAATTTTGGAAGGATTTTATATCGACTCAGCTTTTTCAATCAAAGATTTGACTTTGATTGCCTACGATGATGATCGTTCATTATAAGTATTAAAGAAGGAGTTTACTGATTAATCATTCTCGAATCCAACTGGCTGGTTAGTTTCTGGAAATAAATAAGGCTAATTAGTTGCAACTTGTGGTTAACTTTCTGTCTTCGGTGGATATGATACATTCGGTCTGAAAACTAATGCCACTAAATTATTTACTGATCTTCCTACTCATAAATTTCTCTTCGTGACATTTGAAGTTTTTTTTATAGACACCTGGGATGTAATTATTATTTTGGCCATTTAATTGTTTTTCTTTAGTGATAATATTTATTTTAAGAGAGAAGATTTTACTGTGATGTTTGACAATGAAATTGTTTCGGTTACTACCAAACTAGATGCGTGGGGAGGAAATGAATAGCTTTGTGGCTTAGCGAATTCAAAAGAAGAAGCCATTTTCATAAGCATATTTTTTCCTCACGTATCTGACTCAGTCAAAATCACTCTCATTGACTCCTTAAATGAATTGCCAGTAAGTGCTTGCTTAATTAAATGCAATACTATCTTTCTTTTTTTAGATTCACGAATCATGGGGAATAAGGAATTTAATTATTTCAGCTGGAGATTTTAGCAACAGTAATCCTCTTTCTCCAAAATGCCAGGACTTTATTGAAAAGCTTTGCCCGCCAAAAACTCCTATTATTTGTCCTCCACTTGAAATTTAAACTTGCCCTTAAGAAGAACCAGTCATTTGCCCTATTCAAGAACCAGTTACATGCCCTATATAAGAGCCTATTGTATGCCCAACAGAATAGACTGTTCTTTCAACTCTGATGTCCTCAATGAAAAAATAGAAGATTTGATACAGATTTCATCTAATTAACTCTCAAAATATCTTTAAAATATTACTATTCCTATCAGGGAACTTTTCAGGAAAATATTTCTCTATTAAAAGAACACAATACTATGTTTGAATATATATTAGAAGAATTGTAACTTAGTATTTAAAAAGTTAATATTATGAACAATTTAATAATGTATCCATGCTAAACATTTCTTATTCTAGAGTTTATTTAAAATAACTGAAAAGTAAAGATAGAAACTAATTGTTGACACAAAAAAGGGATATTTAATTGTAAGGCAGGGCGGGAGCAATTTTAGAACTCTTTCAGATGTTCCCATTGTATTTAAATCGCTCTATTGAGAAAGCAGGATTTTATTGAGGAGGGTAATTTTATGGTTGATTGAATGGGACTCCTGGTTATCCAAAAACTTGAGGAGGTGAGCTGTAGAGAGTATTACTTTAAACAAGCTATTAGGCTTTCATTTGATCTGAATACTGATAAGATTAATTTGGATATGATTGTTGCTATTACTGGGAAAGCTGATTTTGCTATTAATGCATCAACATTAACTCCTCATCTTGCATGTTTAAAGGGGACTTCTACCCAGCTTAGCGGGCTTGATCATAGGGCATAATTCCAGCGAAATTAGTGATGTCATTAAGATTTTTTTGTTAGCCAACATTATTATAGTTCATAACACTATTAGTAAAACCACCAGAATTATTAGTATTATTGGTGTAAGGATTTTGATTTGAGATGAGGCTTGTAGAAGAGATAGCAGTGGGATTAGATGCAGAAACAAATTGACTACCAGGTTCTTAAATCATTGAATTCTTCTTAGAAAGAATGGAAGTATTTGAGACTGGACTTTATTGATTTGTTCCAGTTTTTTTAATACCTGATTTTGCTGATGTAAGTGCAGAATTTGATATTATTCCATTACCTGCAAGATTAATAGATCTTCTTGTAACTCTTGATTCATTGCGAAGTTTTTCATTTTCTCTTAATAAGATATCCTTTTTCTTTTCTAATTTTTCAATATGATCTTAAAGCTCATTCTTTTGCACAAGAAGATGGTCTCGATCCAGATTCCATTTTGCTCTCTCTTTCTCTTGCTCAAATATCAAACAGGATCGTTTTTATTCCGCCTCCTTATATCTTTGTTCAATTTCTCCTAGCTTTTATTTAAGGTTCTCTTTCTCAGACTCAACCTGTCTTTGATGATCTAAAGTCTATTAAAAATAAACATTAATTTCTTTCTTTTTCAAGTAAAGATTTACCTTTTGATCACGTTCATTTTTCATCTGTTCAATCTCTAGAATCATCCTACGCTCATTTTCTAAAAGATCTGATAGTTTTTTCTCGTTTACCATTTGATTGCCTAATTTGCCATGCTTTTCGACAAGCACGCTCTCTTTCAACTGTTTAAGTTCCTTGTTAGCTCTTCTAATCTTTTGTTTAAAGTAAAAGATAAATTATTCCTAATTCTTTTGCTAATAAACTGTTACTTTATCTTCATAATCTTGGTTTGCTCTCTATGCATTCTCATTCAATTCATTGATCTAATTTTAGTATTTTTTTTCCATTGAAACAAGCAGTTCATTTAAATTGTTTTCATGTTCATCTTTTTCATTGTTTCTTGCTTTTTAAAGATGCATCAGAGTCATTTCAAACTTTTTCAGAGCATCTGCAAGATCTTACTTCGCCTATTATAAAAAATATTTATTATTTAATTCAAAATTACTTTATTTACCTATTCTTTTTGCTAATCGAAAAAGTTAAACTTTCCTTCCCAAAGGGCTTTATCTTTTTCGTAATTGGTAATAAGCTCATTTTTATCTTATTCAAGTTGAAGGTTGAGGGTCTTATATTTATCAGTTTCATTAAGAATTGCTTTTTTCTCAAGGGAATATGATTCCTTTAGTTGAAGAATTTACATAACATAGTTCTAATTTTCTGCTTAGTATTTCATATCCATCTCTGATTTCTTTGATTCAATATTAGCTAATTTTTCTTAGTAAATTGCTTTTTCTTTTTCAATTTGTGATAATTATCTGTTGTAAGTAGCCTCAATTTCTTTGAGAGTTTTTTTAACCTTTTCATATTTTTCTTCCATCTAATCACGTTAAACTTAAAGCCTTTCTGTCTTCTCAGTTTATTCTGTGCTCATTTCTTACTTTAATGTTTCTGTAAAAGAATAAATGAATATTTAAAATAATTCGAATGTTCTTTACTTAGTTTTTCTTCATAATGCTAAGTTATGATGTCATTTTGTCTGATTAGATCTTCATTTTTCTTCGTAAGGAATTCATTCTATTTACATTAAAAATATTAAAATCTATCCATTTACTGTTCTTCTTTTAATTTTTACCCTTTAATTAGAAAGAGCAAGTTCTCTGGAGAATTCTATTTTTTGTGAGATTTAACTATCCGAAGTCTATTGGAGTTTCTATTTAAGATCTTCAATGTTTGTATTTATCTCACTTTTCTCTGACTGTACTTCTTATTTCATTTACTAAAGCTAAGCCTCTCTTTTCTTAAGATTAGCTTCTAGATTTTCTTTTCTCTGCTAAAGGGAAATATTTTCTTTTTCTTTTCTTGAGAGTTCTTGTGATAATGATTCTACCTTCTAAATGAACCCCTTTCTTTCAGAATTGAAGTTATTAATGTATTATTCAAGGGTAGAATTATTGTTGCTCTATAAGTTCATCAGACTCTCCTTTGTTTCTTTTGTGTATTTTTCAAGTGTTTCTATTGTCTACTACTTCAGAGCAAGCTCATGCTCATACTATTGAACTACATTATTGTATTAAGTTTCTTGTTCCCTAAGATCATCCTTTAAGTTCTCTATTTCCTTTTTATTCAATATTTCAAAAAAAATTAAAAAAGAGACTTTTCAAATGCATTTTATTACTTCCTCATAGGAATGTTGAGCCTGCTAAAGTTGCTCTTGGTATTCTTCACAGGAAACATGATACCGTTTATCCCATTTTTCTTTGTCTTCTAATAATCTTCTTTCATAACTTTCACGCTCTGAGTTGTATATTATCTTGAGTTAAGCAAGATTTTCTTCTGCTTTTTATTAAGTCTCTCTGGCTTCATGAGATGCATTTGACTTGACTGTCTCAAGTTCATCTTCGAGACTACGGATCTAAGATAGATATCTATCTTCTCCTTCTTTGAAAGTTTTAAATTTGTCTTCTTCTAAAATGGTGTTTTTTTCTTCGAGTCTCTAATTTGATTCTTTTAATTCTGAAAGCAAATCTTTAAGTTATTAGTTCTCTTTTTAATAATCAGCTTCCTCGAATTTTATCTGCACAAAAAAAATAACATCAATTATCCTTTGAAACGTAATTTAGATAATTACCTTCATTTCAAGCTCACTATTCTTTTCATTTAGAGCATCTATCTGCTAAGTGTATCGTTTTCTCGTTTTTTCAAAGTCAGTTTCAATCGCTTTCAGCTCTCTAACATGAGATTCTTTTAATTCTTGCAATTATTTATTATCAGTCTTTCCAGAACTATCCAAACTTGAAGATTCCAAAGCCTTTTAAAAAGAATTATGTTAACATTATTTACTTAAAAAAGTATTAATTGAATACCTTCATGATTGCCTCATGCGCACGTTTACTTTCTTAAAGTTGTTACTTTGATTCATCCAGTTATACCTAAAGGAATTCTTGTTTTTATTACAATAAAGCCTTTTCTTTTTGGAAACTGTTCTTTGAATTTATGAGGGCTTCTTCTTTTTCTTTAATGATATCTTCTTAGATAGCAACTTTTTCCAAGAGCTCTTGATGATTTTTTGAAATATCGTTTTTCATAAAGGCTGCACTTTATTCTTCGCTGTTTCTTAATTCTCGAATCTCAGATTGAAGCTTTGCAATGGAGAGAGAAGATTCTTCAAGTAATCGAGTGAGATTATTTTCGTTAGTTTCCCATTTTCTCTTTTCACTTTCGAATTTTTATTATTTGTTAGTAACTTCATTTTCAAGTTCATAGATTCGCTCCTGCAATTCACTTATTTTCTAAGTGAGAGACTTGTTAAGAGCCTCGTATCTATTTACAAATAAATTACATCAACAAAACCTTCAAATTGATTGATGTTCATACTTGTTGGAGATATCTTTCATTTAAGAGTTGTAATCTTTCTTTAAAGTTTTAATATCGTTCGACTAATCTTTATCTTTTTTTGATAGCTCTTCCATTTGCTTCTCATAGAATTAGACTCTTTGAGAGAGTAAAGCCTTTTTAAGAAATAATTGAATATTCATATGAAGGAATAGAAATAGAGACATACCTTTTCTTTTTCGAATTCAGATTGATCCATAACTTTATTTCTTTCCAGCTCTGCAAGCTGTTCTTCTTAGATTAATAATTTATGCTTTTATTCATTAATCACTTTGGATGATTCTTGCTTATCACTTGAAGCTTATTCTCTTAGCTCTTATTCTAGCTTTTCCTTTTCATTCTTCACCATTGCCAGATTTTCTCTTATCATCTAAAAGTATAAAATGATATTAGGCCATAATTGGTTAATTGTTTATTTACCTGTTCTTTCATCTCAACTTCTGCCTTTTCAAACTCTAGTTGAGATTTTTTCGCCTCAAATGAGTTTGCCTCTAGCTGAATTCGCTATCTAATATCTTGCAACTCGAGTTCTAACTTCTTTTAAACTTCAAAACTAAGAGTTTTTTAAATATCCTGCTCATGCTATGTTTATTTAATGAAAAACTGAGCACCATCACTCGTTGCTCGATGAGTAAATTCACTAATATGTATAAGACGATTCACTGTCTTTGGGCCATTATCTAAGAAGTAATTCTAAAATAATTTTAAGTCTTGCTCATATTCAGAGTATGCACGATACTCATTCATCTTCAACTTTCTCTCGATACTTTAAAACTCTTATTAAATGAATGCAGTACACTGTCGCTAGCTTTCTCGTTCATTTTCTTAACGAACAAGATTAAATTTTTATTTTATTTTTTTCAGAACTTCTGCTAGATAATCTTCAGATATTTCTCCAACTGCTTTTTTTCTAAAGATTTGAATTGAGCTTTCCTTAGCAATACGGTGATAAACTTTAATATCTTCTAAAGAACATGGCAGTTTATTATGAAGTACTTCCTTGATCACCTACATAAACAATAAAAAATTTATTAATAACATAATTAAGTAGATTAATTTTGAAAACTGCATTAAAGCCAAATATTTCTTTAGAAAAAATACCTGATCATAGGTTTCAACTGCAGTCTATTAGGCCTTTAAACATTCGTTTTTGCTGATGTATGACCAAGCATTTTCAACATTAGGAACCGCTCCATTATTGATTGAAGAGACATAACTCTTAACGAGATCGCAGTACATATCCCCTGTTAGATTAGTTCCTTTGAGAGTTTTACATTTCATTCTTCCAAGGACAGCTTTTCTTAGATTAATGACTTATTCAAAGAACTCAGGACGCAGTTAGTCAAATTCTAATTTATCTAAATTCTGTAAATTTTCTTCATTTGTTAGTGGACGCACTAGAGTCGCACAGTCTCTTTCCTTAAAAAATGTAGTCAATAGCCGTCTGATCCTATTTTTTTATTCAATTTGATCAGATATTCCTTTCTGTGGCATCAAAGCTCTCTCAAGATAATCCTAAAACAAAAAAACAACTAATGAAAAAAGATTACTTCTGAATTGTTATTACTTTTGAAGTGATTAGTTCGCCTTCTGTGTCAACAAGCTGAAGAGAGAAATCACGAACCACCCAAAAGAATGAAGGGAGGTATTGTGAATAATCTTCAAAATCAATCTCCTCGTCTTATTAGCTTTTAATATGGATATTCTTGGTGAGGTTGACAATGAGGGAGAGATTTTATATTGCAGCTTCATCAATAGAACCTATTGAATTGTAGATAAAGCAAGAACTGAGTAAAATTGTGAGAGCGAAGATGCGCGAATCATGAGAAGAATCCTCATCAAGAGCTCCAATTCCTTCAGAATCTATTACAAGAATATGAATTGTTTCTCCGTCTTAACCTTATCCAAGGAGTGGTTTGCCCCATACCCATAGTCCCTAAGAAACAAGTTCAATCATGAAATAATTACTTAAATCATTTTGTTTTTTTTACCTTTGTGCATGGATTAACTGTAGGACCAACACCAAAACCATCTGATCGGTTCAGCAGCATCTAATTTAAAAGATAACTTTTTCCTGTTCTATACATTCCTGCAACTCCAACAACGCCAATAGGCCCAGGAACTGTAGAGATAAAATCTATTGCTTCGTCATTCAGCTAGTAGCCTATTCATATGATCACAATCAAATTCAATTCATTTCTCCTTTGCAGAATTTCTTACTTTATGATTGAGGGTTAAAAGCTATCAATGGAATAGCTTCTTCTTTGTATTGCACTTTCTTTGACATGAATCTTTCTTTGCAGATATCTTTTTTGTCTCAAAGAGTGTTTGGTGCTTTTCTGAAATGAAAACTTTAATTCTTCCTTCCTTTTTATTTAACAATCTTCTTTATTTTGTTATTTTTTTGAAATTTTCTTTATTTCAATCTCACATAAAGTTTCCTCATGGATTCGAAATCTTCATTTCAATATTATTCTCTCTTCAGCCTTATTCAATATTGTGAGCTATCTCGAATTAATTTAAACTGTCATTCTTTTTTTAAATTCAATAACATCCAGCTAGATTCTTTTTTTTCGAATAAATATTGTAAAAATACTATTATTTTAGATTTACATACAAAAAATAATTAAGCCTAAAATTGGTATATTTATGAAGCGCTTTTAAAAGTTTTTCAATGCAATTATCTTGATTTAAGAGTGAAATATCAAATTCCTAATAATTAAAGAGTCTTCTCTTTTTTAGTCAAGTTAGTCTAAAACCTCAAATGTTTTCCTATGAACATTGCTTAAAGCCCCTTGAAGAGATCATCCAACTGTTCAATTTTGATAAAATCCAGCTTTTCGTTTCTATTGAGCTTCTTTAACAGTCTTTATTTTCGTTTTAAGTTCTGATGCTTATTTTTTCATAAATTCATTTTCTTTTTTGAGATCACTAATTGCGTCCTTCAACTATGTAACTTTCTGAGGGCCAAATTTATCCTTCATAACCCTAAAACAAAACTTCATTATATTGTGAAAAAAGTTTAAATTTAGCGTACTCCATTGCATTCGAGGGCATTTTCCTATCATAAAGATTAACGAAAAGATCTGCAAATTACTCCACAAGATGATTCTGATCTACATATTTTCCAAACTCTTTTTATCTTGGAGCTGTTTTCTATAAAAATAAAGTGTCATTTTTGAGAAGCTG
>Ga0302271_10002637_pt1 | contig 15942 bp, 9 predicted proteins | sample III_Bog_N1_1_FD_198767 | JGI IMG/M metagenome (GOLD analysis project Ga0302271, IMG submission 198767) | Peat permafrost microbial communities from Stordalen Mire near Abisko, Sweden - III_Bog_N1_1 | ecosystem: Environmental > Terrestrial > Soil > Wetlands > Peat | place: Sweden: Abisko...
CTATTTGATTTTTTTGAGTTTACAAATTGGCTAAGAGTTAGCAGGATTTGATACACTGCTTGTAACGACAGCTTTAATAAAGAGAAAGGATCTCAATATTGAGAGTCTCTACCTCCTTCTTTAGATTAAAATTTAGAGAGAAGGGATTAAGATGGGGATTATTAGATTGGAAAAGAAGAAAAAGAATATCTTGTGTCTGAGATGCAGAAGGGAAGGAAGTATTTTTGACAGACCAGTACAATGTACTTTTCAGAATATGGACTCTTCAAGAGGAGTGGCTGAAATCCCCATAATAATTTTCAAGCTAAGTTTTTAAGGGGCTAAGTTCAAGATTTCAACAACAGTTAAATCTTAGTTTGTTGCCATTCATTTTTTTATTATTTTTGTTACTTTTGAGTTCATCAACTCTGTATTAGATGTCATGTTATGATCTTATTTTAAATAATAATTACGGACAACTAATGAGTAAACAAACTTCCTTGACAATTCAATTTTTTGTGTTGGGAATGTTCCATCTTCAAATAAAGGAAGAAGAGAAGGTTGCTTCAGATGGAAAAGGGGGGAAGTAATTATCTAAAATATCTTCTCATTTCAATTTTCACCCTCTTTTTCTTTCTTTGTTCTTTGTGATCTTAATCACAAATTTTGCCTAAAAAAAATTTTATGACCAAACTATCCAGAAATTGTCAAAAATTAGATTGATTACAATTCTACTTATCAATTATCTAAGAAGTAGAAGAAAAAGAAGAAGAAGAAGACATGGGGATATTTGATTATTTGAGATTCTTGTTCTTGTTAGGGAGTGCAAGAATCAAAAAAAAATATTCTATTAGCTGATTATCTCGTTGAAGCAGAAAGGTATTACGAAATCACAAATATTTGTCTGTTTATCCTTCATTTCACCAAGGAGCTATTATTGAAACTCATATTTTTAAATCCAAATTTTCTAAATAAGGTTCTTCCTTTGTCTTTGGTGGATTACAAGAACCATCTCAATTAATAAAGTAAAAATAAATCAGTTAAAAATAATTCATTTCCCCTTCCTCTGATTGCCTATCTGTTCATATGGGCTAAATAGTATGTAAAAGAGCTCTTTTTTTCTCCGAAGATGCAAAAAAAATAAAGATCAAGTAGAAGAGCTGCAATAAATACATTTCACTTTCAATGCAATTTTTTATACAATTCATTTGTTAATAATCGAATTTATTTCTTATTTGTCTTTCAGTTCAAAAGGTTATCGTTAATGATCAAACCTTCTAATTAGCCTGTGCTGTATTTCTATTTGTACTCATCTCTCGTTATGTAAACAGCTTCGGGTTTCTCACCCACGGCTAGAGTCTCTCCTTTTACTGGAACAGGAGGCCTAATGGCAAAAACAAGCAGTTTAAGAGAAGAAATAGAATAATTACAATACACCTTCATTTTTTCCTTACCATTTGTATTCAGTGATATCTTGGGCTGTTCCTCCAAACTTCTTCTCAACTTGCGATGGATTACAATGAGAGAATAGATTTTCCGGAGTGGATTGCTTCGAAAAAGACACCTTAGAAACTGTGTTTTCCTCAAGGAAAACTTGCACTGCTTTCCACGGCACCCAGATTGAGTTAGGAGTATTCACTGCATAGAGTTTATACATCCTAGCTCGATAATTCGATTACAAAAACCCAATCATCTTCTTGAACGACATCACAGGGAAAGTAAATAAACCCATGTTGTTGAAATCTAAGATGATCACCCAGTTTTCGATTTAACCAGGAAGTAACATATTCGCAACAACTACTTCCAAGAAGAACGTCACACCTTTGATGAGGGTATCTTCACTGATTTTCTTGACATCAATTTTATATGCGTTTAGTACCATAATTGGACGACCACGACTGTCACGACCGTGCAGGTAAAGCATACCAGATTACTGTTAGGAAGGGAACAATGAATATGAATAACTGATAACAACACTGAGTTATTCATGCTTTAATTGTATTCATTCTTTTTTTACAAGGAATAGGCGGACATCTTCATCGAAGACTGCTGGAAGTGATTTCGCTCTCCATTCATTGTGCTTGGAAATGTTGCTTATCGCATTATTGTAGTTCCATCCGCTAGCTTATAAAAACCTTAGTTAATTCATATTCGTCCAGACTCTCTTATCCGTAAGAAGCTTAATGTCTTCTCCTTTTTCTTTGGCTTGCTTTTAGAACTTCGCGAATTCCTCTTCTTCAAATTTTGTTAAAAGTATCGGCCCATCAAAGATCAATCGCATTGTCTTTTTTCCTTCACCAGTCAACTAATTCTTGGCTAAAAGGGAAAAAATCAAAAGTGAATTGGATTAGTTTTACTTGAATTGAGTAGAAAATTTCTAATACGTGCATGGAAAATCAAATGGAGATCATCAGCAGGTTTGAGAAAGGAATAAGCTAATGGATCCTTCAGCGAAGTTTCTTCCATTGTAATCTAATTTCTGAAAATCTTTGCCTGCTTTTAAGAGAAAGAAAAAAAGAATTGTAATAAATTACGATTGATTATTTTTGGGGGAATTCTTGGTTTTCCTTTATTTAATAGTATTATTATTCCCTAGAGGGAAGGAATCACTTAAAGATATGCTAACTCAAATCTAAAATTATGTGAAGAAGGAAAGAGAGAGTGTGTAATATGAACTTGTTTTTGCTCACAAGTTTTGACTCACTCCTAGGGTAAAAAAGTGTTGGATTTTTTGATATGATTATCCCAATGGAGAAAAATTCACATTCTTTCTATAAAAAATAAAAAAAGGACTTTTCTGACGATTATTGTTCCAGTATTTCATTAAATAATAACTAATTGTAATTTGATTGACATGAAAAATTTATTGAAAAATTAAGATCTTTTGTAATTAATAATACCACCTCAATAATTTTGTTCATTTTTCTTGAAATCTATTTGAAAGAGTAAAAACATTATTTTTAAGAATCTATTTTACCTGATCATCCATTAATTAATTGTTGTTTGCAGATCAAATGCCAATCCACAAGTTAATCTTATTTAATTACACAGTCTGTGGGAGATGCTTCAAAGAATCACAGTGAAGAATTACCAATTTCAAATATGTAATTGGAAATTGAAAAGAAAAAGAAATCGTAAAAAATAAAAAGAATTGATTAAAAACAGGAAAGAATAAAAAAAAATATCTAACTAGAATACAATTTGTGATCAAATGTTTGATGAAGTTTAAAAGGAAACTCATCAATTCTCAGAATCTATTGCTAAAAGAATCTTAATAAACACATAAACTCTTTTAGAACTGATGGAGAAACTACAATAAACACCTAATGAATTAATAGATTCAATTAATTTCGAAAAAACTTGGGATAATATTGATGAGAATGATGCAAAGTATTTAGGAGAAGGAATTTCAAAGTGTGTTACTCTTACTTCTTTAAATCTAAATCTCAGTGGTAATAGTATTGGCGACAATGGTGCAAAGTATTTAGGAGAAGGAATTGCAAAGTGCGTTACTCTCACTTCTTTAAATCTAGATCTCGAAAGGAATAGTTTTAGTGAGAATGGTTCAAAATATTTAGGAGAAGGAATTTCAAAGTGTGCTGATCTCACTTCTTTAAATCTAAATCTCAGTGATAATAGTATTGGTGAGAAAGGTGCAAAGTATTTAGGAGAAGGAATTGCAAAGTGTATTGCTATTAGTTTTTTAAAACTAGATCTCAGTGGTAATAGTATTGGCGGCAATGGTGCAAAGTATCTAGGAGAAGGAATTTCAAAGTGTGTTATCTCACTTCATTAGATCTAAATCTCATTGTTAATAGTTTTGGTGAGAATGGTGCAAAGTATTTAGGAGAAGAACTTTCAAAGTGTGCTACTCTCACTTCTTTAAATCTAAATCTCCTTTTTAATAGTATTGGTGAGATTGGTGCAAAGTATTTAGGAGAAGAAATTTCAAAGTGTGTTACTCTCACTTCTTTAAATTTAAACATCAATGTTAATAGTATCAGCGAGAATGGCGCAAAGTATTTAGGAGAAGAAATTTCAAAGTGTGCTGCTCTCACTTCTTTAAATCTAATTCTCATTATTAATAACATTGGAGACAATGGTGCAAAATATTTAGGAGAAGGAATTGCAAAGTGCGTTACTCTCACTTCTTTAAATCTAGATCTCGAAAGGAATAGTATTGGTGAGAATGGTGCAAAATATTTAGGAGAAGGAATTTCAAAGTGTGTTACTCTCACTTCTTTAAATCTAAATCTTAAGAATAATAGTATTGGTGAGAATGGTATTAGAATATTAAAATAATTAGTTTTCAAAGTAAAAAGATTGATAAAATATTACATTCAGTCGAATTGACAAAAGTATTGAGACAATTAAATGAGGATTTTCAAAGTGTTTAACTCACTTCTCTAAAACTAAATAAATAATAAAAGTAATTATTTGTAGTATTATTCTTTATGACACAATCTTTTTCTGCAGTTCCCACCCACCATAAAAAATTAAATAGAAGGGTTCTTTTTTGTATTCCATATTGTGTAGCTACTAAGTAACTAAGAATTGATAAAAAATCTTTTTTTTTTGAATTATTTTTCATTAGACATTTCTCATTTTTATGTTTGCTTTTCTGAAAATCTAATCATTTAACTTTTCTCTTTGTTAGCTATACCATTCTTTGGAATGATATTTTCAAATAGCTTATTCCAAATTTTAATTTCATCATAAAAAATAACCAATGAAAAGCCTTGTTAAAATATCTCAGAAAATTTTCAAAATAAATTATTGCAAAAAAAAAAATGACCTTTGATTTGTTTTGGTAGATTTTCTTGTGATAATTAGCAAAAAGTTAGTTTTAATAATTAGAAATCGATTCTCATTAATTATTTTTAAACTTTTATGGGAAATAAATATTATTAAAAATGATCTCTAAAAATTATTTCTTCCTCAAGAATATTTGATTCAGAGAAGCATTCTTCGAATTCAGTTCAATGATTAACTTTTTAGACAATTAATAACTTCTAGCATTTGTTTTTAATTTTGTGAGAACACGTAACCCAAAGAGTTTACAATTTGACTCGTTTCTAAGATTTAAATTTCGATTTGTTTGCAAAAGGTAAAGAAAAGTCAACTGAAACAAGACAAACAGTAAAAAAATCCAACTACAATAAAAAAAATTAATGTCTTGCTAAATGAAAATAATTTTCACACTATTTTCAACTTTTAGTCGCTTTGATTAAATAAAACTCTCTCTGTGTCTTTCTTTCACTTTCCCTTTCATTTATGTTGATTGTTAATTATCTATTCTATTTTCCCATTTTTATTCTCAATCTTTCATGATTTTCTTCATAATTATATTTGAATATCAGGGTATATAATCGTCTTGGTTAAAAACTCAATTGAGGACTTAAAGAAATAAGAGAAAAACATACTTTTCTATTTTAGCCTTTAACAAAATTTAGAGTTTTGAATCATATAGTTTTAAAAATGAACCGTAAATTGATGATGATTTGTAGAATGAATAATATCTTTTTATAAAAAATAGCTGTTTTAAAATGAACAATTTCGTAGCTGTTGTTGCTATGGAAACAATACAAACCACATAAATATATAAGAAGCTTTGATTGAGGCCTTCATTGTTGTGTTCTGTTGTTCAACAATGGCTGAGAATTATCGATAGCAATATTATCTAATTGCTGAGATTCCTATTCTTGTTGTGCGTTGCTGACTTTCTTCACCAATGCTTGAGTCTGTGATATCTAAGGAGGGAGCTATTGATCACCAGATTCAGATTGACTTTGTTTCTTCTCGAAATCTGACATGTAAGTCATCTTGGAGATGTACAGTGCTGCAATGAAGGAAATAACACCGAAGATCGTGAAGGGAGAAATACCAATCTAATCAAGGAATATCTTGAAAAATGGCATCATAGATCCAAGAATGAGTGCGCCAATGTTGGAAAGTGTGAAGAGCAAAAGCAGGAACTTGAATGGAACTTATCCTGGCATGTCAATCAGTAAACAACCGACAAGGATCTTGTTGGCGAGCTTAGAGATAAGAATTGGAGCCATCACTGCTGCATAAGCGATTCTTTGAGATTTCACTCCAGTGAAGAAAGGGCTACCAACTTAGATGACAGCTGTGATGAAAGCAGAGTAGAACATCAGTTCTTTCACACGATTGTTGCTCTTGCAGTAAATGGGTAACAAAAATGCCAAGAAACCAGTGACAAGCTCAAAGACACCTGAGACAAACAGATTCTAAAAGAATGTGCCTTGTTCAATGTCATTAAACACTAAGAAGGTTGTAGTGTATGCGCAAGAAGATCCAACCCAACTGATAATGTACACGATAGCGTTGATTAAATATCTCTCAGATTGGAGAAGTTCCTTGAGGTGAGAGAAGAGATTAGTGATGAGATCTAGTCCTTCTTCCCTGGAAGACTTGGATCTCTCTACGGTTTGGTCAACTTTGTCATCTTCTCTGTAGTCGTACATGTTATACCAGAGGATAGCTAGGCACAGCAAGGGAATGGCAGTGAATTTCACAAGGTGGTTTCTCCAGTCAGGCTGGACGTATGCGAAGCCTAAATAAAAGATTCCGAATAAGGGCATCATGAAACCAAGGATAACTGGAGCCCATGCGTTAATATCTGCTGAATAAACATCGCAGATATACGCATACTACTGTCCGAAGTAGAATGCAAAGCAGAAGTTCCAAGCGAAGAGAATCACTGAAATGGAGATAATGTTCATGGAGGAGAAGTTCACGGAGAATAAAGTTATCACCTCAGCAATCACTGTGTAGAGGATCATTCTCGCTTTGATTTTCTTAGGGAAATCATACAACATATTGAGAATATATCCTACTACTTGTCCTCCCAAAGCTAGTCCTAAAATAGATGCTTCATTCAAGCGGCCACCACAGATGAAGTTGAACTCTTGGGAAATCGATTGAATGTGGTGTTCTTCTTCGTAGCGATATTCATAGTTGTTTGCGCACATATCATCTTCAGAGCAAGCCTTCCATTCCCCATCGATCTTACACTCCATGCTGGGGTGGTAGAAAAGGAAAGGAATACTGTTCATGACTGGACCTTGAAACGCCCAGATCAAGCACAGAACGTAGAATTAGCACTTCTGCTTGTAAGAAGTAGCAGGAAAGAAGTCTTTCTCCCAGAACATTGCTTCTGAAAAGATCCTATTTTCTTTATTAGTTTTGCTTTTTAACTTTTTTATTTTGAATTTTATTTTTGTTTTCTTGGAAATGCTCTCGCTTAAAAGAGCCTATTTCTCCATGAGAAAAATTAAAAATCACGAACGAAAAGAGACAAACTGGGAGGTGCTTAGGTATCATATGGGTTTTCAAAAATTGAAAAAGGAAAAAAGAGGATATTTTTGTTCTTCCTTCAAATCTTCTCCAGTTTTGTGTTTTTTTCAATGTAATCTCTTTTTGAGGAACACTCCGAATGTAAGTATTATTTGTTATTTAGAAAATCCTCTATGAATATTTATAGTTCTCTTTCATAGGTCAGTTGTTTGAGTAATGTTTAATGCCTTGAATGCTTGATTCTAAGTAGTTTTAGTTCTGGAACTTTCTGATCAGAAGAGATTTAGAAAATATAATAGAAACGATAATCATCCTTTTAGTTTTGATTCTTCTACTCTTATTACAGAGCTATTGTTTTTTAAATTCCTTCTGTTAACAAAGAGGATCAAACTGAAGAAAAAAAAAACAATTTGAGATCTTTTTAATCAGATGAAAATAATAAAAAGTTTACAAAGCTATTTTAAGTGTGTTCTAGATTAGCAAATCTATTGAAACGTACATCTTTAGGTAGGAAATAACTCCATTCAAATTTCAGCTTAAATGCTTGTATATTGATTCTAGTGTAACTTAACTACTTAGGTATTTTTTGTGGATGTTATTTTTTAACAGTGAAAATCATCTATTCAATGCTGTTTTCTCTTAAAAACTTAACCATTCAGAATAAGATTTGTTTAAGCCTTTCATATAAAATTAATAAATAACTAAATGAATAATTAATATCTTATTTTTCTGAAGATCTAAGAGCTTACAATAGTCTGAGTAAGCACTTTTGTATGCTTAAGTCTAACATTTTTTTAAAGAAATTAAAAGTAATTATTGTTCCAAAACTAATTCTTGATTATTTTCATTTCCAAAAACAAAATCAACTGAACAAAAAAAATATTCAATTTCTTTGTTGTTATTTTTTGAAAAACTAATCCTTTTAATTATTAATTATTTCAACCTACTACTCATATTGCTTTTCTCTATCTTTGTAATTAACTTCTAGTCTTCTCAGCAGCAGTATCAATTCGAAGTTAATCGCTTTTGAATGATTTCTTATTGAAGAAATAATTCAAAGCAAGAGGGTAGACTATTTTCATATTACAAAAATTGAATTCAAAGGAAAAAATAATTATCAAAAGAGACTAATCCCCCACTCTTTCTCTATCTACTCTCTCAATTCGCTCCCAAAACAATATCAAAAGCAAAAACATAATTGATTTGATTCATTCGTATTTTACATCAAAAATGTTATCTAGAGTGAAAAGCCTATCTCCTTCGAAGATGAACATTTCAAAATAACGAAGGAACAATACTAACAACGATGGCAGTGAGTTATCATAGCCTTAGCATCGTTTGTTTGTTTAAATTGGAAATTAAGAAGTAGAGATTATCCTATCTTAAGATTCTACTGTTAGTAGACTAACTGCTAAAGTCAAAGAGTAGGCTGAGTCATTGCTAGCCTAGCCACAGCAAGCTAATAGCATTGTTTGCCTTGAAACAATAGGAGAAAACGAAGTCATCGATTATTATCTAACTTAGCCAATGAAGAAGATTAGCTAGATTCGTGTGGATATGATTCTTCGACCTGTTTTCAGCTAGAAAATAAATCATTCAAACAGCAACAACAACTAGATGGACATAAATGACTTCAAGTTCTTAAAGTGTCTTGGAAAAGGAGGCACTTCCGATGTATTTCTAGGTAAATCATTTATCAGTTTTTGTTATTACAAAGTAAGCAATTTTTCGCTAAAAAGAAGAAAACTACCACATTTTAACAAAAAGTATAAATCAATATCCAGTTCATTTGAAACTCAATGCTTTCAAAAAGCTAAGTGATATTTTGAGGATTGAATTTTTCAATTTAGCTTGATTTTTTTAAATTTCCTGACTGATTCTTCATATAATCTGGAGTCTTTTTTTGGTAATACCTCCTGGGAAACATAAAGTTAAGCAATTTTTAATTAACTCTTTATGCTTGGGAAAATATAAAGGACTTTAGTGAAGCGTGAGCAGCTATCCGTTATTTCAAAGAGATACCTGTAATTTATTGATTTATCTTCGATAACTTTAGAAATTTTAAGGGAATTATTTTTGTATTTTTATGCTTGAATTCACGATTTCGCATTTTTATGAGCACATTTTCAACAAATTCCCCATTCTTTTCCATCATAAGAAATCCTCCTTTTGTTTATTGTTTCCTTATCATTTGTTAACTATTAGTTCGCCATAGAGAATCAGGGAAGCTGTTTGCACTGAAAATGATACCAAAGACTCATTTAAGTGAATATAAGCGCTTAGAATAATTACTACGAGAACGTAAAATCCTAATTGATGCTGCTAAAGCTCCTTTTATCGCTAGTCTCCATGCCTGCTTCGAGTCAGAATAGCATTTGAACTTTCTGCTTGAGTTTTATTGTGGAGGTGAGCTATTCTTCCATTTGTAGTCACAGAAGCTATCTTGTAATGAAGCTAAATTCTATTTCGTTGAAATCTTAATTTGCTTTGAATACCTACATAAAAATAGCATTCTCTATCGAGATCTCAAGGTAACTTTCTTCGAGAAAAGGATAATAATATCTAAGTTTTAAACACTCTCTTATCCTCATTTTCTTTTTGTTTCCCTTTACAGCCTGAGAATATCGTCTTGGACATGGATGGTCACGTTCGCTTGACAGATTTCGGCCTAGCAAAAATCGGGATGAGAACAGATGAAATGACAGATTCATTCTGCGGCTCCCCTGAATACATGGCACCTGAAGTACTCTCTCGAAAAGGATACAACTACTCAGTGGATTTCTACACTTTAGGAGCATTCCTCTTTGAACTCGTTACAGGTTTACCACCTTTCTATGCTGACAATACCGACACAATCTTATCTAACATTCAGCACTGCAAGCTAGAAGTCCCTGAGTATTTAGATGAAGACTTACAAGATCTACTCTACGCTCTACTAGATAAACGGCCATAGACAAGGATAAACTCATTCGATGAGATCAAAGCTTCCAAATGGTTTCGCGATGTCAACTGGAAAGATATTCTCCAACAGAAAATACTTCCTCCAATTATCATCGATATCAACTAATCTTACATCCACAGTGAATTCCGCTCTATCAGCCTACCTAAGCAATACAAAAGCAGTTCAAGTGAATCACTATTCTCGTTCTTTAACTATGTGAATCCAACATCTGTGAAACTTTTCAAGTAACAAAAATAATTATTTTTATTTTTTTGGAAAGTTTCTTATTATTTCAATTTCAAACCAAAGGAACTCAAGCTTGGAGATAGAAGTGGAGAGAGATATTGTTCCCAGTCCAAGTATCTCCAGTGTTGTATCTAGTATTCCAAGTAGTTCAGCAGGCAACCGTGGAGATCAATTATTGCTATTACCACTAGGGAATCCTCATTAGATGAACTTAGCTAATAATCCCAAGCGGGTGTAACAGAAAAAAGCTCATAGTTCAATGTAAGTACATGCTCCAAGCGCAGTTCCTTAACAGAAGCTCAAATAATAGAGCATGATAGTCTAGAATGATTCTTATAACAGAATTGAAGAATCTCATAATAATTAATAAAATAGTAGAAATGTTGATCGAGATAATCACAGTCATCTCGCAGATCTAGCAGATGACAGCATTATTGCGACGTAGTAAAGTTCCAAGAATCTGCTTAAAAATCAGTACCATCCTTTGATGGATTACGATGAAGATGCTAATCAATCAGGATAACATTAAAATAATGGGAAAATCTACTTTTTCACAAATAACAGCAGCTCCAATGTCTTGAATGCTTCCCACAATGGAAATCAAGCATAAAAACAAGGGCTACATCAAGAGCAGCTTGAGATAAAAGATTAGTAGCAATCAAGTGCTAAAAGAAGCAGCTTTAACATGAAATCTAATGGAACAGTTAACATAAATAACTAAACATCCAATAAATTAATGGAATCTAACCATAATTTCCCTTAATAATTCGCAAGTCAAAAGCGCACAAACACAGAAAGCAGTGTGAGTAGAGTCAAAGCATAAGGTACAAGCAGCTAATAAAACACAGCGAAGAAGAGTAATTCAATAAAAGGTAATTTCGATAGCAGTCTCTAAGGTAGGCAGTAATCTTCCGGGAAATTCCTGGACATTGACACACTCAAAACTGGATTTAATACGTTAAATCCACTGGGAAAGAACAAATCAGTTGATTCCACTGCATTAATCAAAAGCTTCATGAAAGGATAACTGTCGTTTTCAACAAAAAACCTTAAACAGTCAATGGCTACTCCACCACTTCATGCGAACCACCATTAACAAACAGCGACACATGCACAGTAATATCATACATTGTAGCATGCACCTTCAGCCAGCAGCAATATTAATAATGTTGTACATTCTAATGGGAATACTAATAATAATAGTAATATTCATAGCAGCGGTAGTAATTTTTATACTAGTGGCAATTCAAATACCAGTAATGTGGTGCCGAAGAATGGAGGCTAGAAATCTTAATAATAGATTCTAAATCGATTGGCATCTTCTTCTTAGGATAGGAAACGATAAATGTCACCATGCTATTCACCGAACAATCACCTCACAGAAACGAAAAGAGCTAACACAGCGCAAGGAATGGCTCATGCTAAGAAGTAATCATCACTAATCGAAAGAAGAGAAGATTCTACGAGTGGAGGAGACTCGTAAGCTAGCTTATGGAGTTTACCTAATAATAATACTGGATAGAATAACTAGAATAGCAGTAATTATCAGTAATTGAAGCATCACCAGAAGCTAGGGAATTCACTACAGCGACAACAACAACAGCAGCAGCACCAGTAGCTAGAAGGACTAACATCATCAAAGAGCATATCATCTACAGCAGCAAAATCTTCAAATTTGAGTAATACTAATAATACTTCCCTCTATCCACGATCTACCCTCTCTAACAAGGAAAACACTTATCAATTATTAGGAACAACTCCATCAATGACAGGGACAGCAACATCAACAATGACGACAGCTAATCTCCTGCAAAAGAAAAACCTTCCATATCCCATCAATATGAAATCACAATCTTCCGCCAATATTCTGAGAAGTCCTGCTACAACAGCTACTACAGTCAATTCAGCTACCTCTGCGAATTCTGAACTCTTAGCGTCTACATCAGCTGCAGCATAGAGTATTCTATAGCACTACATGACATAACAACATGAAGACTAGGAATCTCCACTGGAAGCTCGTCAGCTGTACAATTACTAAGCTCCATAAGCTAACATTTATTAGAATTTCCGAACATCTGGGAATTCTACAGCAGCGAAATCTTCCGCTGCTAAGAAAACCTTTCATTCTAAACAGAAATCAAATCAAAACAGCAGAAAATCACTTGAGTCATCTATGAAGCGATTGTCTATCAACGATAATATCTACAGCACGAAGAACAATTTCATAAAATATTTTGAAGATATTGCTGGTGGAACTGCGAACTAAGGAAAGAAGAATTCTTTCTCTAAATCTTCGAAAGTTCCACTTAGAGAGATTTCACAGACACCGCAGAAGCCAACAGATTTGTTACCTTCCTCTACGACGAATAAGAGACACACTCTACATAACAATTGATCATGAACAAAAAAGGGAAGTGAATTAAATCAAAAGGAATATTATCGGTTTAGAATGTTGTGTTTTGATATTGAAAATTCAAGAATTCAAGACAAACGAAAATAAACAAAAGTTGTTTCATATGAAATGTCTTTTGTGGAGAAGCTATTTATGTTTTAGTGTAAGCTAACTAGCTTAATGATGTTTTATTAGCACTTTCTTTGCTTTTTCAAATTAAGTAAGAGACTGTCCAACAACAACAAAAGACAACAATATTAAAATTTTGCTAAAAAAACATCAACATTTGTAATTTTTATTATTGATTCTTTCAATTTTAGCAATCATTTTATTGTTGGATTCCTCTTCAAGATCGCAAGCAAAAAGATATTACTTTAAAAATGAAATTGATTGCTAAGATTATTCTTGAGAGGGAGGAGGATTCACAAGAGATCCATACAATAACGATAAAACCCTAATAATGTGAGAATAAATCAAATCAATATCATCAGAAGAAAAAAAGTATTCTTAAATCAGAAAAATGAAACATAATAAGTTGATTATTCAAAAAGTACCCAAATCCTTCAGGCAGAGGAAAACAATTTCCTTAAAATGAATCAACTTTTAAAATATTATTTGGTTGAAATATTTTAACTTCAGAACGAATACCTAAAGTGTAAGTCTTTCAGCACAATGAAAATTAAAAACCCTTTTGAATGGAGGGGGGAGTATTTGTATTTTTGGATTTGAACTGAGGATATATCAACAGAGTTGATCTTGAGGTGGAGATTAACATTCTGTAAAATCAAAGTGAAAAAGTAGGGGTTTAACTTCAAATTGAATCTACAAAATCAAATTAGACCACAAGAATAACAGTCTTATTTGCTCTCCAACAATCATTTCTCATATCATAATCATGAGTAAATAAGTCAAATAGTCAATCGAAGTTGATCCTATCCGCAAGCGATTCGATCTTTATGATTCTCTCTTCAAAAAAGTAATCCATAAAATGATACCACATGAGTATTCTTCCATTTCCATTTACAAATTATTTTTTTCTAATCACCACTAAAAGTTCGAAGAAAAGTTAAACCATTTAGAAGGAAGCCGCTATGGATCCGGACATGTAAATATCCCAAAATACCTACCTTTTTACATGACTTGTAATTGTATTAGCAGGATGAAAACAGTGGACTTAGTTATCTAACAAGAATCCTTAAACTTGAAGACAAACTGTTAGATTAGAAGATACAATTTGAGAAAAAATTCTTAAATCAAGATGAGAAATTCAAAGCGGTTATGAGCAGGCTAGAGAAGATTGATATTGAAGAAACAAACTGCTAAGCTGTTCTGAAAAGCTTTAACAGTCTGTCATCTCAAGTTGAAGTGATTTAATCTCAATTAGGAACACTGCTAAGTAATGATGCCTTTACAATTTTGAAAATGTGTAATTAATTAATGACAATAATACCTATTTGTATTTTAGCAATTCCAGCTCAAAATAAGAGAAAAAACAGCAACAACAACCACAATAACAATCCAAAAGGAGTTACAGATGAAAATGAGCGTCCATTGATGACATTTCAAGATACGAACAGAAAATTTTTCGCTGATCAAAGTTCCAGTAAGAAGCTAGGTGAACAAATATTACTACCTGAAGAAAGCTGCGAAAAACATCTTATTTCATACACAAACTCTCCTAATTTTGCTGCGAGATCTAACTCGAATACAGCTTCTCCTATTCATATCAATAAATAAAATAATAACAACAATCATGCACTTCAAAATGTCACAAATGCAAATTACATCAATCTTTAAGTTGAACTACCAAGAAAACATAATTCCAATAATACCATTAAGTCTTAATTAGAAATGAATTAAACTGGTAATAGTAGTAGTAGTAACAATAGTTATAAAGATAGTTTCTAAAGAATAACTGAAGCATCAAAGCCTAAAACTTAAAATATATACCCTTAATCAGTGAAAAACTCTAGAGAAAATATCACATCCAGTTCTTCTTCATCTGGAAATCATAACATGATTGTACCTTAAACTTAAATCTAAAATCGACTCTTGCTAACAACTGGATTCGGTGAACCAACGAAAACACAAACTACTTCTTATTAACTTCCCACTTCAACAAAGCGTTATCCATCAGTAAATGCAGGAAATGATAACGATCCCCTTAGCAATAGTTATCATTAGGCTCAATTGAAGCAGCAAATAAAAGATTCTAGTCTTCAATCCTCCTTGATTTCATCTCAAAAGTAAACTACTTTCAAAATTCATTTAACAATATTTGAATTCTTAAACTTTTCTTCAGGGATAAATAAGTATTAGACAATGAAGGAAATGATTATAAAAGATCTATTCGAAGTAACTCCATGCACGAGAGTAATTAGCCCACTCTTAGGAGCTTAGAAGTGGATCTACCACATGGGAATAGGCCTTCAATAAAATATGATTACTATTTTGAAAGTAATCACAATAGCACAAAAAGCAATAAATACGGTGCTGCAGGATTGAACTCTTCACTGAATTCCCAATAGAGGCCACCAATTCAAATGAGAACAGTAGAAGCATTTTCATAATATGAAAAGTATTAACCTTCTTATTAAAGTCTGAATAACTCATCTCTAACACCTAAAGCTAGCTTAGGAATTTATTCTCAATAGGGGCGATCAGAATCTGTGGATAATTCTTATTAGCGATAACGAAAAATGGATGAAAGTGAGAAATAAATACATTATTAAAGATCATTCTTTGTCTAATAAAATGTAAATATTTTTTTGCAGAAATGGATAGAACAATTCACGAAGACAGACACATCAGAGACCCATTATTCTCCACGATAGATATTAATGGGAAAATAGGAGAACAACAACAGAAACTAGCTGATTAAATAAAGAACTTTTAGTATACTCCAAAAGGAACCCAGCATTCAAAGGCTAAAGAAATGCTTGGGAGATTGACACTAGAAAGGAAAGTAAAGGATGAAAAAATACAATAATTCGAGAAACAAGCTCTGCAATTGAAAAGGAGTCATGAATTTTGAATTGTTTCTTCTAAAATTCAGTCCCTTCAT
>Ga0302271_10002640_pt1 | contig 15937 bp, 14 predicted proteins | sample III_Bog_N1_1_FD_198767 | JGI IMG/M metagenome (GOLD analysis project Ga0302271, IMG submission 198767) | Peat permafrost microbial communities from Stordalen Mire near Abisko, Sweden - III_Bog_N1_1 | ecosystem: Environmental > Terrestrial > Soil > Wetlands > Peat | place: Sweden: Abisko...
CGACAAGAGAAATTTTTAATTACGTTGAATTTCAAGAAGCTTTGGGTGATTTATTCGACGAATTACATATCCCAAGGAAAAGTAATATTATACTAACTCTTCCAAATGTTCATTTTGGAGTAATAGGCCTTCCGCTACTTTTGACCGATGATGCAGTTACAAATGCGATAATATCAGAGGTAGAACAATCATATATTTTTAAAAGACAAGAACCCCTTGTAAGCTGGATTGAAGTCAGTTCAAACATTGATACTGAAAAGAGAAATTTGGCTTATACTGCAGTTCAGCAAACGACAATGGACGGGATTAAGGCTGCTTGTCAGGAAGTTGGCTGTAATTTAACTTCTGTGGAGACATCTTATTCATCATTCTTAAAAACTTTGTATTATACCGATCTTGCCAAAGACCAAATGAAAGAAAATACAACTTGGAATTTGATGATAATAGGACAGAATAACTATTCAATATTTTCAATGGTTGGTAAAAAAATTATAGAGCATTATGAAGAACCGCTAGCACTAAAATCTTTTGTGGATGACGAAATTTATAACGCAATTTCAACATCTGCACAACTAACCTTAGCGGGGCTTCCTGCTAACTATTTATTTATAGCTTCTGAAACTGATTTGGTTAGTGCTGAAGTTTTATCACTAAAGTTACCTTTTGTTGGTACGGTGAATTTTTTAGAATGCAACAAGTATTCTCAAAAAGAACTAGTGGTTACTGACCTAAACATATTACCAAACCTTGCTTTAAAAATAACTCCTGAAGCAATTGGTAGTGCAATATATATGTTTTGTGATTTTCCTATTAAATTCAATTTAACAGGAGAAAAAGAGCTGGCAGCGAACGAATTGGCCGAAGGAGAATATCCAAGAATAAATATCGGAAATACCGAAGTTGAAATAACTCCAGACCTTCTCAAAAAAATATGTATAATTATCTTGGTAGCGGTGGTTATTCCTATATTTCTTCTTAGCTTACTGCTAGAAAAATTTGTCAATTCAGAACAGGCAAAATTAACTCAGCTTACCACTAATGTAACTAACAAAACCGCGGAAATATCAAAATTCACAAAAGATACGAGTACAGGAGCTTTTGATATAAATTCAACAATTGATAAAATAACTTCTCTAAATAGAACCAAGCTTTTTTATTACAGTGCTGTTGGAATGAGTACTCCAAATAAATTGTGGGTTGATTATTACATGACCAATACCACAGGCGGAATCGATATAAAAGGTAAATCAACTGATGTGAACAGTATTTACTCATTTTACAAGGGAGTGAAGCAGTTAGTAAATAATTCTAACATAAGGCTCCACAAGCTTGAAGTATCTTCTGATTCCGTTGATGCAGTTGTTAGTAGCTCATCCGGCGGCCCTAAATTTTATAACTTTGAAATAACTAATATGACTCCAGAGGAACTTAATCCTCCAGCAGAAGGTGCAACTCCAGCCGCAGGAACTCCTGCAGCTCCTGGCCAGCCAGCTACTCCTGGACAACCACCGGCAGCAACACCCGCTCCGGGACAGCCGCCAGCTCCGCCAACTCCTAGCCAGCCAACACCTCCCAACACCACTCCGGGACAATTACCTAAAAATTTAGAAAAAATAGAGAAATTCTAAGGAGAATAAGTGCAAAAATACAAAGACTCTATACTCTATATAATATTCATAATAATCGCAATTATTTTTGTTTTGGTTAAAATGCAGCCTAAAGTAGTTGAGCTTTATAGTATTATAACCCAATTAAATTCTAAACACCTAGAACTTTCGGACTTAGATAGAAAACTCGAAACATTAAAAGTGTCGAGTATGGAAAAAGATGCTCAAACGGCAGGAAAAATCAAAAAGATATATAAATCAGAAGAACCCGGATTAGATACTGAGTCTTCTTTCACAGTGCTTTTTGATGACATAATTGAAATGGCCAAATATAATGGAGTAAAAATATATTCAATTGAATATGTTTATAATCCTGAAACAGATGAGGTTGTAAAAGGTGCTCCAGATAAATACAACGTTTGCCAATTAAATATGCAAATGGTTGCCGATTATCTTGATTTAGAAAGCTTTTTTAAAGAAATATACAAATATCCTTACTTGGTAAATATAGATAAGGTTGAAATAACTTCTTATGAAAAGAACAAAAAAATGCTTTTGGTACACCTTCAAATAAAACTATATTCAGCGAAATAAGACCTCTAAAAAGTGGATAAAATCCCATTTTCCATTTTTCTAAGACTTCTGCATTAATCTTGAAGTAATTTAAAATCTACTCCAAAAATCTTACCTGTATTTTGGCTACAAGAAAAACAAAAATTAGTTTCTAAAGGCATTTTTTTACTAAAGTCTTTAAAATCACTACCCATGCGGCCTCTATGATCATTTGCTAAAAACGGACAAACGTAAACCCCTTTATCTGTTAAAATTCGGCCATTTTTACAATCCAAATTTGAATTTTTACCCCATTTATCTGTTTCAGAAGGGGTTTTATACTTATTGTAGTATTCACTTATTTGAAAATTGAAATCATTTGCTTCAAAGCCAATGTTATCACAAATGGTTTTAAATTCTGACATTAAAACCTTTTTTTCTTCATTATAATAATTAACTATATTTAAAACAGGATTAAAATCATATTTAACAAGGGATTTTATAGCGTTAATTGTTTGTCGGTAAGAGCCACGTCCTCGTAAATCATCATTTTTTACTTCATTAAAGTGGTCAACACTCAGTTTAAAAATAATTTCGTTTGCACTCTCTTCTTCTACTTTTTTCAAAAATCTTGCTTTTTTCTCATTTATAAAGCTGGCATTTGTGCAAATACAAACGTTAGCACGTTTAAGACACAGTCTTAAAATAGAATTAAACTCAGGATGAGTCATGGGCTCTGCCCCTGTGAGATAAATGCATTCAACTTTTTCTTGTTTGGTGTCAGTTAAAGCTTGTCTGATTTTATCAATAGCGATAAAATCTTTTACATTTTTTGATAGTGGAAAATCAATGTAACAGTGTTTACATCGTTGGTTGCAATTTTTTGCGGTAAGTTCTATAAACAGATTATTTAATTCGCTCAATTGAGCTGTTGGTGCACTAAAAATATTATTACTCATGTATAACCCCCATGTTTTGTATTGAATAAACCTAAGATATTTACAAATTCAGGTTTCTTCAACCTTTGTAAGTTTATTCTATGGGTTTAAATCAGAAAAGAAATTCGACAACAGGGTATAAAAGTGGTCATAACTTAAGAGTAATAATCTACTGAGGTAATATTAGTTCTCTAAAAGCTACCAAGCATGGTTCAATACAGATATACGTAAAGATTACCCATGTGGAGAAATTAATTGTTAAGTTTTTCCAAAATTGATTCAAGGACAATTTTTACATGTGCAAAATTCAGGCCGCCCTGCATGTAAACAGCATAAGGAGGTCTTATTGGACCATCGGCAGACAATTCAATGGTTGAACCTTCAATAAAAGTTCCGCCAGCCATAATGACCTTGTCTTGATAACCGACAAGATTGTCAGGAATCGGGGTCACGTAAGAATTTATCGGGGAAAGCTCCTGAACTGTTTTACAAAATTCTTCCAAAGGTTTTTGGGCGTTAAAAGTTATTGTTTGGATAATATCCGTGCGTATATCGTTAAATTTAGGAGTTGAAATGTAGCCGATATTTTCAAAAATTTTGGCCGCCAAAACTGCACCCTTTAGGGCTTCTGAGACAATCGAAGGTGCCATAAAAAATCCCTGAAAAATCAATCTGGATTGATTGAGCATCGCCCCGCCCTCAGAACCAATTCCTGGTGCTGTAAGCCTCATCGCCGCCTGTTCAACAAATTCTTCTTTACCTACAATGTATCCGCCAGTTTCTACAATCCCACCACCGGGATTTTTGATTAAAGACCCTGCAATCAAATCAGCTCCGACTTCAATTGGCTCTTTTTTTTCGGTAAATTCGCCGTAACAATTATCTACAAAACAAATACAGTCAGGATTTTTACTCTTTACTATATGAATTATTTTTTCTATCGTTTCTATATCGAGTGATTTTCTCAACGAATAACCTCTTGAACGTTGAATTAGAACCATTGTGCAGGTTTTATCGATTGTCTTTCTCAATAATTCAAAATCAACTTCCATTGAAGCTGTCAAAGGAATTTCTTCATATAAAACCCCATGCCCCATTAAAGAAGCACGTTTATCACCACGGGTACCAATTACTTCTTCCATTGTGTCGTAAGGAGCACCTGCAACTGAGATTAATTTTTCCCCATGTCGTAAATTCCCCAACAAACAGCAGGCAAGAGCATGTGTTCCTGAAACAAAATGATTTCTGACAACTGCTTTTTCAGCTTTAAAAGCATGGGCAAATACTTTATCAAGGACGTCTCTACCCATATCATCATGGCCATAGCCTGAAACCGTCATAAAATGTTCAGCGGCTACTTTGTTTTCAATAAAGGCGTCGAGAACTTTTTTTTGGTTAAAATCTCTTATTTCGTCAATTATCTCAAACTGTTTTGTTAATTCACTTTGAGCTGTTTTTATTATCTGTGAGCTATTCATATTCTATATTGTATTTGAATATTAGGTATTTTTCAAGTTTTTTGTTCTTTTGGTGGGGTAGGGCTTACACCAAATATTTATTCCCCCCAAATGGCCAGTGGGAAAATATTTTTTTTCGTTTAAATCTTATAATATGAAAACTTTTTTGTATTTTTTAATAATTTTACTGGGCATCAACATGGCGATTGCCCAGCAGTATAACGTCTATAAGCCAAACGAATTTGGTAATAATCAATTTAAAAATGTAGACGAAAAGCTTTTATTTATTCTCGATTTTTCAGGCAGCATGACCGAAAAAATAGGTAACGAAAGAAAAATTGACTTAATGCTCAGGACAATGTCTAAAATTTTACCAACCATAAACAAAAAAACATGGGTAGGATTAAGAGTATATGGTCATAAGATGGGATTTACCGCGATGGACGCCTGTAAAGCAAGCACTCTTTTAGTTCCGATAACTCCTGCCAGTGTCGATAAAATTCAAGCCCAACTATATCAAACCAAATCAAGAGGGATGACTCCGATTACTTATTCGTTAAAAAAAGCAGTTGAAGACGATTTTGCCGGTTTTAGCGGACAAAAACATATAATATTATTGACCGATGGCGGAGAAAATTGCGACGAAAGCCCATGCCTTTGGGCCTTGGAGTTGATTAGATTTAGAAAAGATGTAAAAATTGATGTTATAGCTTTTAATATTTCCAATGAAGATGATTTGGATCAGCTGGAGTGTACAGCATTGGTCACAACGGGAAAATTTTACACAGCAAACACGGCATCTGAGCTGGTAGACAGTCTGAGAAAATCTTTAAGCACAAGAAAAAATGTTCAGGCAAAGATTATCCTAAATCCTTAAAGAACAGATCTACTAGCCTCAATCATTCTTTCGGCATGCTCAAAATCACTAGGCTCATCCACGTCAAAATTTATATCACTCATATAAACACATGGATTTTTACCTATAAAATCTTCCATTATTTTAAACATTTCATATCCGATTACATAAAACGCCCCATTTTCACAAACTAAATTATAATGCCTGTGGACATCTTGTCTTCTTGGGCGGTCTAAATAATCATACAAAGCCTCAAACCTACCGTCATGGTACTCTTTCCATAAACCATGCGACACCCCTCTGAAAACACCACTAAAACAACTATCGCAATCACTTTTTGATAAAAAATAATCAAAAGCACTATCAATAAACTCCGCTGTTCTAAATGGTGAAGTCGGCTGAATCAACATAATATAATCAGGATCATAACCTTGTTTTTCAAGCTCTTCTACGGCATGAACCATTACTGGTGCGGTTTTTGCCTCATCTCGGGCCAACTCTAGTGGTCTATCAACAACTTCAACACCATAATTCTGACAAAGTTCTTTTATCTCAGAATCTTCCGTCGAAACAACAACTCTGGTAATATATTTTGATTCTTTGCATGCATCAATTGAATAAAAAACCATCGGTTTTCCCAACATGAGTTTAATATTTTTACGTTTGACCGACTTTGAACCACCACGGGCAGGAATTATTGCTAAAACTTCCATTATAATTAATCCTTCTTTTTTACTTAAATATTCTTAAAAGACCTGCTTACATAATACTTTCGTTTTTATTTTTTTTCAAAGTGGATTTTTTGTGTATAATTACAACTAAGCACAATTAAGGATAATTAAAATGAACGAAGAAGAACAATTAGAATTTATATACGGGAAAAACGCAGTTATTGAAGCACTTTTGGCTGGAACTCGAGAATTTAACAAAATTCTTATCTCTAAAAATATCCATTCCGATCCGAAATTAAACCAAATAAAAGAACTAGCCCAACAAAAAGGAATTATCTTTCAATTTGTACCTACAGAAAAATTTCAACAGTGGGCAGAATACTCCCATCAAGGAGTTGTAGCACAGATTTCCCCCATAAAATATACAGAATTAGAAGATTTTATTGCAGAAAAACATGAAAATGCTTCACTTGTAATCCTCGACGGGGTTGAAGATTCACACAACCTCGGTGCAATCATAAGAACATGCGTTTGTGCAGGAGTATCCGCAATAATTATCCCAAGTCGTCGCAACGTTCAAATAAATTCAATTGTTGAAAAAACCTCAGCTGGTGCAATAAACCACATCCCCATCATAAAAGTCAATAGCCTGGTCAGTGCAATCCAAAAGTTAAAAAATAACGACTGGTGGGTAATTGCTACTGAGGCTTCCGCCAAAGATAATTATTATGACATCAATTACTGCGACATGAATTTTGCATTAATTATGGGAGCGGAACACACGGGAATTTCAAAATCATTATTAAAAGAATCGGATTTTCAAATAAAAATTCCGATGCTTACGGATTTTAACTCTTTGAATGTTTCAAACGCATTAAGTGCAATCATTTTTGAAACTGTCAGACAAAAACAAACTGGCAATAAATAACAACACAAACTCTTGTATGATAAAAACAATACATTAATCGAAGTGTAGTATTTAAAAAAAAATGTAGTATAATAAATTTAAAATAAAACATAATAAGGTGAAAAATGGCAAAAAATACCGAAAAATTTGATACAGACTCAGACACTATTGTTGAAGAAGAACAAGCAATAGATTTTGGGAAATTAGAAGAAGAAGACGAAGATATTTTAAAATCTGTTGAAGAGCCTAAAATTCAAGAAAATTTAACTTCTATAAATACAGATGATTCTGTCAGAATTTATCTGCAACAAATAGGGAAAATCCCCTTGCTTTCTGCTGCGGAAGAATTAAAAATTGCAACAAAAATTCAAGAGGAACATTGTGAAATTTCTAAAAAAGTACTTATTAACGCAAATTTAAGGCTTGTTGTAAGCATTGCAAAAAAATATATCGGAAGAGGACTTTCCTTTTTGGACTTAATCCAAGAGGGAAATATGGGTTTAATGAAAGCCGCAGAAAGATTTGATTATACAAAAGGTTATAAATTCTCAACTTATGCAACCTGGTGGGTTCAGCAAGCTATAACCCGCTCAATAGCAGATAAAGCTAGAATTATCAGACTACCTATTCACATGATTGAATCTTTGAGTAAAATTAGAAAAACAACTATAGAATTAACCACAGAACTTGGCAGAGCACCTACAAAACAAGAATTGTCATACAGATTAGGACTTTCTGTATCTAAATTGACCGCTCTTGTAAAATCAGCTCAATCCACAATAAGTATTGAAACCCCGGCAAATCAAAAAGAAGATTCAACAAAAATTGCGGATTACATAGTTGATGAAAGTACTGTTGCACCTGACAGCAGGGTTTCTCAGGAAAACTTGTTCGACGATATCAGAAAAATGTTAAGCCAACTCAGTCCAAAAGAAAGAGATGTTTTGATTTTAAGATACGGACTCAACAATAACGGAACCAAAAAGACATTGGATGAAATCGGTTCTCAATATGGAGTTTCTAGAGAAAGAATTAGACAAATCGAAAATAGAGCAATCTCCAAACTAAAAAAACTATGCAAAAACGCTACACTTAATAAAGGTTTAAAAAATTATTTCGGGGCGTAGCTTTATTCTTTTTGTATTATAAAACATAATCCTTATACTATAAGGCCTTACTATAAGGCTTTATAGCAATGTCATTAATTTAATGTTTACAATCCGTTACAAAAATAGAGCCAAAAAGTCAATTTTTTTTGAGTATATACCTTAATATATATATAAGATATAACGAAAGAGAAATAAAATGAACTTACCAATCACTACTTCAAATAACAGACAAGGAAACGGCAAACATGCTCCTTTATTAAGAGCTAAAAAAGCAGTTAAAAAAGAAGTTCAAGAATTCGTTTACTTAGACAAAGTTGATACAAGAATGAGATTTAACGGTTCAAAAGATCCAATTTATTTTGCTTTTGAATACTTAGAAAAACGTAGCGTTTCTCAATTAGCCGGTGATTTTGTAAAAGATTCTTTTTATGAAATTGCAAACTTCGTTTCAAGAGTTGTTAAATAAATTTAAGATATATGGATAAGGATATAGGATATAGGTTTATTGGAAAATTATGGGCGGCTGAATTATATAATTCAGCCATTTTTTTGTGCGGCAGCAGGAGTGCAGTCCGAAACGGCTTGTGAAGAACAAGACGTTGGAGGACGGAACTTAACATCAGCGACGTAGGAACGCAGGTGAAACCGAGTACCACAGGAGCAAAAGGCGTGAGCCGCGTGTGAAGCCTAAAAAGCCTTGTCCTACGACAAGCCTTTGGAAGGCGAAACCAATCGATAGCGACGTAAGAGTTTGCTTCGCAAACTCCACAGGAGCAAAAGGCGGCAGTTCGTCGAATGCACTAACTAGTGCACCAGAACATTGCTATTGCAGTAGTGACTGCAACCTACTTACTGTTTCCTCCTCATCAAACAAAAACCATCCCCACGAGGGTGTAAGCCCGAGTTCGCCCCGCTAGGAAAAGAGTGTTTTCTCTTTTGGGTTACTTTTTCTCTTTTCTTTGATAAAAAAGAGAAAAAGTGACATTAATAAAAAAGGGGAAAAAATAATATCAAATTACAAGTAATTTGATATTATTTTTTCCCTACACTTGTATTTGTATTAATTATCTTTTAAAATGAATAAACAAACAAAAGGGGTTTTAAAAATGACGGTCATCAATGAGAAGTTTATTATAAACACTCAAGGTCATACTGACATTATTGACGTGACAAAAAACGTTCAAAATGCAGTTTATAGACATTCTTTACAGAATGCCTCTGTTTTGGTTTATGTCGCCGGCAGTACCGTTTCGATTACTAATATTGAGTTTGAGCCCGGAGTTTTGGTAGATTTACCTGAAGCATTTGAAAGAATGGCTCCTATTGGGATGGAATATCACCATGACGAAACTTGGCATGACGGAAACGGATACGCCCATGTTAGAGCAGCAATTGTTGGCAACTCAACAATGATTCCTTTGATAGATGGAGCACTTCAATTGGGAACATGGCAACAAATTGTCCTGATAGACTTTGACAATAAGCCAAGAACTAGAACACTTCATGTGCAAATAGTTTATTAATTATTTCAACGAAGAAGCTTTTAACCTAGCCATTGCTCGTGCCAGAGCTATTTCTGCTCTTTTTACATCCAAATCTTGAGTGCTTTCGGCCAATCTTTCTTCTGCACGTTCTTTTGCCTCTTTTGCTCTCGCAACATCGATATCTGAACCATGCTCGGCCGATTGAGTCAAAATGAGTGCCTGATTGTCCTTAAGCTGAAAAACCCCACCCATTGTGGTAAATGATTCAGTCTTTCCATCGGTTACAACTCTAGTGACACAAATATCAAGCGGGCACATAAAAGGAATGTGGTTTAGCAAAATTCCAAACTCGCCTTCTTCTGCTCTTGAATAAATTTCATCAACATCTGAATCAAAAACAACTTTTGCATGAGTTATTATCTTAAGATGGAGCTTGTTTTTAGGCAAATCATTTCCTGGTAATTTATCTTCAGACATTAGTTAAGTCCTTTAGCTTGCTCTACTGCTTCTTCTATCGTTCCAACCATATAAAACGCCTGTTCAGGAAGATTGTCATATTTTCCTTCAAGAATTCCTTTAAAACCTCTGATTGTATCTTCCAGTTTAACGTATTTTCCTTTGAATCCTGAGAATTTTTCTGCAACAAAGAAAGGTTGAGATAAAAATCTTTGAATTTTTCTCGCACGGTTAACTGTTTCTTTATCTTCCTCAGAAAGTTCGTCCATACCCAAAATTGCGATGATATCCTGTAATTCTTTGTATTTTTGAAGTACTTCGAGAACTCTTCTTGTTATATCATAATGGTCTTCGCCGATTATATTTGGATCTAAAGCCCTTGAACTTGAAGCCAAAGGATCGATTGCAGGATAAATCCCTAAAGAGGCAATTTGTCTTGACAATACTGTTGAAGCATCAAGGTGAGAGAATGTTGTCGCAGGAGCCGGGTCAGTCAGATCGTCCGCAGGAACGTAAATCGCTTGAACGGAAGTGATTGAACCGTCTTTTGTTGAAGTGATTCTTTCTTGTAATTCGCCCATCTCGGTTGCAAGTGTCGGCTGGTAACCAACCGCAGAAGGCATACGTCCTAAAAGTGCGGATACTTCTGAACCTGCTTGAGTAAATCTGAAAATGTTATCGATAAATAACAGAACATCTTGTTTTGAAACATCTCTGAAATATTCAGCAGCTGTAAGAGCTGAAAGGCCAACTCTCATTCTTGCTCCCGGTGGTTCGTTCATCTGACCATAAATAAGAGCAACTTTGTCGATTACTTCTGATTCTTTCATTTCGTTCCAAAGGTCATTTCCTTCACGAGTTCTTTCTCCAACTCCGCCGAAAACTGATACACCTGAGTGCTCAAGGGCAATGTTGTGAATTAACTCCATAATCAAAACTGTTTTTCCAACCCCTGCACCACCAAAAAGTCCAATTTTTCCACCTTTTTGATAAGGTTGCAATAGGTCGATTGCCTTAATCCCTGTTTCAAGGATTTCTATATTTGTATTTAAGTCTACTAATTTCGGCGATTCTCTGTGGATTGGGAAATACTCAGTAGTTTCAACAGGTCCTAATTCGTCAACCGGTTCACCGATAACGTTTAAAATTCTTCCTAAAATTTGTTTTCCTACAGGAATTCTGATTGAATCTTTTGTATCAACAACCTTCATTCCACGTCTAAGTCCGTCTGTTGAGGACATTGCAACGGTTCTTACTTTGTTTGAACCAAGCATTTGTTGAACCTCTACAGTTACAACTTCGCCATTATCTTTATAAATTTTTAGGGCATTGTAAATCTCTGGCAACTCGCCTTGTTGAAACTCAACGTCAATAACCGGCCCGATAATTTGAGAGATTAAACCCTCATTTTTTGTCAATGTTTCCATGCTACTTCCTCATCATACTTGAACAACTTTATAATACCGCAAAAGAAAAATAATTCAAATTATTACACTGCCGTCATTGCGAGTGAAACGAAGCAATCCAAAAAACAAATATAAATTTTATTTCCTTGGATTGCTTCGTCATTCGGCTTAAGCCTCATTCCTCGCAACGACACAAGAATAAATGCAGAATCTCAAAAAACAATTTTATTAATTTTTATTAACCTAACTAGCAAAAAATTTTTTACTTGGTTTAAAGCACACGAGTATAATCAAGATTAAAAGGATTAATAAAAGATGAGAATACAGTCAATAGGCTTAAAAATTAATAGAAAAAATCCCCATGAAAATATAATTAAAACCACAAAACCTGGCGTTAAAGGTATTTGGGAAGTTTTAGAGCCGTAAACGTCATTGCGAGAACTAAAGCTTGTATAATGGACATAAATAATACACCAAAGCAATCTCCCTCAAGACTTGGATGAGATTGCTTCGGTCTTTCAATTCTTTTAACCTATAAATTTTATGCCTCGCAATGACATTTTTAAATTGAAATCTTACCAATTGTAACATTTACACTCAATATTTGTGTTTACTAGCAATTTTTTTTATTATTAGGTATTATTAATAGAATAACTGAAAATTAAGTAGTTTCAAAAAAATAGTTGGGATAATAATCGAAGCCATAATAGGACGAATATGTTATCGTTAATTGAAAAAGAGAATAATAATACGGATAAAATCCTAAAACCTGATTTTAGTCAGAAAACCGGACGTGAACTGCTGGCATTTTATCTTCAAACAAAATTTAAACAAATGCTTGCATGCGACAGAAAATGTGCAACCCCTATTTTTCTGGATTTAAGACCTGATTTTATCTCGAAATTTTCCAAAAGACTTATCAACAACCCGAGCAAACGCTTGTTAATAGGAATTACAGGGGAATCAGCATGCGGGAAATCAACAATTTGCGAGCAAATTAAAAACACCATCAAAAATTTTGGTCTGCCTGTTTCCATAATAAGTACCGATAATTACTTTAATGACATCTCTGAATTGATTAAACAATACGGGGATTTTGACAATCTTAGAGATAATGGATATGACATAGATTCACCTGAAAGTTTTCAAATGGATTTGTTTAAAAAAGATTTGGAAGCCATCTCTCAAGGCCAAGACATTAAATGTCCAAAATACTTGACTAACGGAACAGGTGTTTCGGTTAAAAGCTCTATTTCAATTCAGTCACAAAAAATTATCGTGGTTGAGGGAATAGCGGCCATGTACAAAGATGCCAAAGATCTTTTTGACGTAAAAATATACGTTGAAGCCGATTGCGGTGAGAGAAAAGAAAGATTTTTCAAACGTGCAATTGACAGAAACCAAAACGAAGAAAATGCTCAAAAACATTGGGACTACGTTCAAATAGCCGGTGAAAAATATATTAAACCATTCAAAAATGAAGCGGACATGACCCTTAGCGGTGACTCGAATTTAGAATATTTTTCTCAAATTCTTGAATATATCCACGCCATTACCAATAATTTTGCACAATAACCTTCTTGACAATCAATTATATTGATTATAAACTATACAAGAACGAAAAATCCGTTTTTCGGGATGTAGCAAGGACCAATGTAGCATGCAAACATCTAAAAAACAAGTTTAATAGCAATCACCGGGATGTAGCGCAGCTTGGTAGCGCACCTCGCTTGGGACGAGGGGGCCGCACGTTCAAATCGTGTCATCCCGACCATTTAAAAGAGAGCTTAACGGCTCTCTTTTGGCATAGATTTTTTCTCACGATTACATCGTGGCACCTGACACAAGAGCCTAATTCGCTTCGCTCAAAGGCTATAGGTCTGTTGCATTCGCTCCCCTAAGGCTCATTCTTCGCCTAGGGTAAGCCTATCATCCCGACCATTTAAGAGACAGTTTGAAAAAGCTGTCTCTTTTGTATTTACAACAAGTAGCAAAGTAGGGTGTGGATGTACATTTGGCATTTTTTTAAATAAAATAAACGCATTTCTGCACCGAAATGATACATTGCTTTATGAAGGTGCGTGGGACGCACCCTACATTAGCCGTAGCCCGAGCGTTAGCGAGGATATAAATATTGATGCAACAAAAATTTTGTCGGGCAGGTATGCCCAACCTAGCTTACAGTTTTATTGTAGATTTATTTACAACCTTCAATCTTTACACTTTGTTACTTTGCTTTGCAAAGGCATTTGTGCTAGCATGAAAGGAGTGAGTTGGATATTTATCCAATACAAAAAAGATAGCAGGAATTACGATATCATAAGAAAAGGCACGGGCACAAAAATCTCGTGTAATGGTAAAAAATGGATTTTACAACAATGACAATAGAATTACTGAAATCACTTTCACATGTGGTTGGAAATTATGGACTTGGAATAATTTTATTGACAGTAATTATCAGACTTGCAATGTGGCCTTTGGGAGTTTCTCAACAACGCTCAATGAAAACAATGCAAACCCTTCAACCAAAAATGAAAGCGATTCAGGACAGATACAAAAGTGACCCGCAAGTCATGCAAAAAAAAATGATGGAATTCTATAAAGAGCACAAATTCAATCCTATGTCAGGATGTTTTCCTCTTTTAGTTCAAATGCCGATTTTCATCCTACTGTATTCAGCCTTAATGAGCCCTCAATTTATCCAAATCGCAGGCAACTCCCAATTTTTGTTCGTAAAAAGGCTTGATGCCACACTAAAAACAACAGCCGGAATTTCTTATGATGGCGTGATGGGTGTTTCTAAATATGACAACTTCATGTTAGGCAAAACTGCAACGGTCTATTTACCAAAAGAAACTATTGAAAACGTAAAGGTTGAAAAACCTAACAAGGCTCTTGAAATTCAAGGAGAAATAAAACCAGGTGAACCTATTGACTTTAAAATAAGTCTAGACAGTTTAGCTCTAAAATTCAGCCAGCTTGACCAAATCCAAAAAGCAGAATTCACAATTTCTAACCTTCAAAATAAAGAAAGCGAAAAATTAGAATTTACGAGAAAAAATGGACTTTTGGTTGCAGCACAGCCAACAAAAGAAGTTAAAAGCTCTTTCCACTTCGATGTTTTAGCTCTAATAATTTTATTCGGTTTAACAATGGCGGCAACACAAAAAATCATGATGGCATCACAACCGGCACAAACAGACCCTAATCAACAAGCAATTCAAAAATCTATGGGTATATTTATGCCTATTATGGTTACTGCGACGTTTGTTTTCATACCGATTCCAGCCGGAGTTCTTTTATACTTAATTTCAAGTAACGTGATTCAAGTCCTCCAAACTGTTATTATAAACAAACAGCTTGACGACGAAGATAAAAAAAAGAAACAAAAAATTGATAACGATGATGTAAAAATTGCAAAAAAAATTGAAGCAAAAGAAGTCAAGGACATATAATATTTAAGAATAAGCTGTTAACAGGGAACTAAAAGGCCCCCAATCAGAAGAGATGCGAGCGGAGTAAAAACTGTTATGTTTTATGTTCGTTAGCAAAAGATAGCGAGTGCATAGATTCAACTAAGCACCACCGGCACAAACAAAGTAGAACTAAAATTATCTAGTAAGCGGCACTTATACAATCTCGTATTGAGGTAAAATGTTACTATCAGAATTTGATTATATATTACCGGAAGAGTTGATAGCCCAACTTCCGAAGGAAAAAAGAACGCACTCAAAAATGATGGTTTTGAACAAATCGTCAAAAACTGTGGAGCACAGGCACTTTTTTGATATTGTGGATTTGCTCGACAAAGATGATGTTTTAATTTTAAACAATACAAAAGTAATTCCTGCAAGAATTTTTGGTAAAAAAACAACAGGTGCTAACGTTGAAATTTTCTTGTTAAAAGAAAAGGAAAACAAATGTTGGGAAGCTCTTTTAAAGCCTTCGAAAAGGATTAACGCCGGAACTATTATTAAAGTCTCCGACGAGCTTGCCATTAGAGCCCATACTCTGATTGAAGACGGGAAATGGCTTGTGGAATTGGCTTATAAGGGAGATATTTATGATGTTCTGGATAAAGTGGGTAACATTCCCCTGCCCCCTTATATTGAAAGAAAACTTTCCAACGAGGATTTGAAAAAACTTGATTTTGAAAGATATCAGACCGTTTTTGCACAAAATGCAGGTTCGGTCGCAGCCCCAACAGCTGGTTTACACTTTTCTTTAGAAATACTTGAACAGCTTAAAGAAAAAGGTGTTCAAATAGGTTATGTAACTCTGAGTGTTGGGCTTGGGACTTTCAGACCCGTCAAGTGCGAAAATATTTTGGAGCACAAAATGGATACCGAAACTTTTGAAATTACCCAAGAAACGGCCGACTTAATTAATAATGCCAAAAAAAACAACAAGAAAATTGTCGCGGTGGGAACAACTTCAGTCAGAACCCTTGAGACTGCATTCCAAAACCATGGGTGCATCAAAGCTTGCAAAGAC
>Ga0302271_10002642_pt1 | contig 15936 bp, 11 predicted proteins | sample III_Bog_N1_1_FD_198767 | JGI IMG/M metagenome (GOLD analysis project Ga0302271, IMG submission 198767) | Peat permafrost microbial communities from Stordalen Mire near Abisko, Sweden - III_Bog_N1_1 | ecosystem: Environmental > Terrestrial > Soil > Wetlands > Peat | place: Sweden: Abisko...
CCCAATATTAATCACTTCTTCAAGAGCTTCCTTTGCCTGTTGTCCTTCTCCAAAGAGTTTTTTCACTTCTCGAATAGCCTTACCTGCTGTACGTATCTCTGAATCACTCATTCCTACGAATTCCTCCTATTCAAACCCTTCTTTGTAAATCGAATCCACTTCAAAGCTTGCAATATACCTGCTCACTCCTTCTAGCAACACTTACGATTTCTCTATGATTTCCTCGCTTGCATGATTCGCTTTGTTCTTCAGTAGTCTCATTAAATCCTCCACCTTCAATCTATTCTTCCCATTCTCCCCTCTTTCTCTCCTCTTCTTCGTTTTAATCAGTCTCTCAGCGAAAGCCTTAACTTCTCTCACTTCTTCCTTGCCAAGACTGTCGAACTCTGCTACTCTCTTACTCTCCTCCCGCGCATCTCCTAACTGAATTCTGTCAAAGAGTTTGCGTAACTTCTGCAGCTGGATGCTCATTCTCTCTCTGAACCCTTGTGAAAGATCATTGAATCTGCAGGATACCAGTCGCAAGATAACATCAAGATTGCCTTCAGCTTTTGCTTCCATTTCCCGAAGCTGTGAAGCTGCCTGCACCTGCAGATCTTGCATGTTCTCCACCAAGAACATCGAGATCCTTGAAATGCTATCCAGAATATCTTCTTTGATTTTCTGAGGGCCTGTGAAATCAACTGCACTCTCCTGCAACGCCAGCTACTCCAGACTGCTCACCAATGATGCTGCAGCTACTTCTGTGTCCGAAAGCACTCCGGAAACTGTTCTTCTGATCCTCGTGGAGAGCTATTCGATCCCCTCAGAACTATCGAGCACTGCGTTCTTGAGTGCTTCCTTGGCACTGAGTTAGCTGTACTGCTCGAGAATAGCATGATCGAAGTCCCAGAGAGCTTCTGCTCGCTTGTTCATGGCTGCTTGAACTATGTCTATCCTTGCCATGACTTCGATTCTCATTTCCTTAAAGAACTTATTGATTTGTTGCTTGTAGGCAGCATCTGGCTTTTCTCTTGTCGAGAGCGTTCTTACCTTCTCGAGAAGCTCGAAGTCATCGGGGAGAGGCCAGTGCCAGAAAACTGTCTTGAGATCGCTGGTTGCAAGCTGGGAAATGGACAGGAGGTACTTTGATTGGAGGGTCTGTTCCATGACGCAGAACTCGCATTTGAAGACCAGATCGTCGGTGCGAGCAGGGTCAGTGGAAAGGTAGATGCACTCCTTATTTCTATGGCGAGGACATATCAGCCTTTGCACAAATGGCTCGGCCTGTCCCTGAGCAGAATTCTAATTTGGAATATCAATATTCATCTTGCGTGAAGTAGTTTGCTGAGTTGTCTTGTAAAAGTAGTTTGGTTGCGTTTATTTTCTTTTTGCTTTGTTTTATATTGTTTGTTTTCTTGGCTATTTATTAATTTGAAGTTGAAATGTGATCTCGTATTTCTGATTAATCAACATTCTCCTTCAATAATAACAGAAATATTAAAAAGTATTCCTGAATCCGAAGTAATTATCTAATCTCATTAATTTTATTGATTTCTTGTTTTATCATTATTAGTTAACTCATAGCAGCACAAGAGCTAATAATGTTCCATTACGATCGCCCTGTTTTTAACTCTTTTACTATTTTTTGACTGAATAAGATCTGGGCCTTGTTGTGGATGTATTAGAATTTCTATGTCTTGTTCTTTCAAAACTTTAAGCTTTATGGCAAGAAGCGTTATTTTATTAAAATATTGTTCCTTATTAAAGCCAATAGCATAATTTGCAGTCGTCGCTGATGAGTCACCATTGATACTATCATCATCGAATAGTACATTAACTTATATTAGTGTAGTAGAGGAATCCATCATTGAAGAACCAAAACGATAGTAGACACAACAAGGGTCACTAGGCCCACCAGAATCATTCCCGGACTTAGGAATCCAAGAAAAATACCAGAACAAGAGTAACCATTACCCTAACTCATACTAAAACCATTCATAGACTCAAGGGTTTTGGTTCATCACCTGTGGAGAAGAAGATCTATCATCTTGAAGGATTAGATTCTAAAGAATTCATACTATCGATAAACAGTTCTAGAAACTAGAAATCTTCCAGATTTAAGAGAAAGAAGATATCACAATACTATTCTCTTTACAATTCTTAATTTCACTACTATTTTTCAACAAGAAATTGCTTCCTTCTATTCAGAGAAAAAGAAGACAAAGAAGGAAACAATATGAAGGACTCATGAGGAAAGGAAGTGAGAAAGCAAGAGATTGAGACAAGGTCATCCTCCAAAAGAATCCCTTTTTGAAGATAACTCTATCAGCGAAAGGTCAGAAGTCATATCGTGCTCTATCTCCATCCAAACAACATCTATCTCTTTAATTTTGTTGATACTGCTTTTTTTCTCTCTCTCTGTAGAACAATTCATTCGGCTCTAAATCTTCAGTTATTAGAACTTTTTAGAAGAATTTCATTGAGATTTTAAAATAATAGACAATTCTAGCCAAAATCAGAAGAGATGAATAAAACGACTGAAAGTATCCAGAAATATGTTATTGAACTTGAAATCAACAATAACATTGCATTTATCACTATCGAAAACATTTTAATCTCTCTGAACAGTGCTTCTAACTCTCAAAGTATTCGCATCCAATAACTATAATTAAAGTAACAACAACATCAATAAGCATTGCAACCTGTAAATGAGAAACAAGATATACACACAACCTAAGCCAGATCCTTCAAGTAATTACAGAGATGAAAGAAACACTCAATTTGCAAGCCCAACAAATCAAAGAAATGATTAATGAAATCAGCTCCTTAAAGCAGCCATTTGCAACAAATTAGCCATTTAAAAACAAAATTCAAATTAAACAATTAATTAGAATTTGAAGTCAATAGAAATCTTTAAAAGAAACCAACGAATTACTCACTCCTGCGGATAATTATAAATCAAAGTCTTCGGAATTACAGTTGCTACAAGAATCAAATTAGAAAGAATTTCCTTAATTACCGCCCAACTACTCCATCAGATTTCTAATGTATTACAGCTTCTCATTAGCGAATCTACAAATAACAAGTTCTTCAAATGAATATCTAAAGAGTCTTTCACTTTAAGGAATTTAAAACAGTCTTAGTAAAACCAATAGACTTAAGCAAACCACTTAAAATTGTGTTTAAATGAGACTACAGAAATGGACAGTCTTAAAAATAGTTGAATATGGATCTCAATCTTAATGAGAAAAAAAAAGATAACTCAAAGAGCAAAATTTAAAAACTTTGGGAAAGCATAGTGTGAGAGCTTTGTTTAATGCCCTTAAATAGAGAATACATAATCAAGTCAATAATATCCTGTCATTTTTTATTAGAAAGTCCACTCATAATTCCACACAGAATCTAAAATAATTTAAAAAAATACGTCAAACATTGCATTCAGACAAATTCAAACATTCTTGTACTTGGTTTTGTCAAGGATAAAAACATTCTAACCACAAGAGAAAAAGAGTAAGCAGTTATCTTAATATTATGTCAATGCATGTGTGGGTGTAAACGCTTCTTAATTCAAACCTTTAATTGGCAATAATCTCATTCAAGCTAAGCTATTACTATGAATTTTTGGATTAAAAAATACAAATTAATCCAAGTTCTCGAATAGCTAATTTAATTTTCCTGATTAAGTTTCCTGACCTCAAGATAATTTTGCTTGAATTAAGAACGCACACGCACAATCTTTGAGCTAGAAAGCTGAATTTCGACTTGGTTTTAAAATAAGATTTTTTAACCACAAAAATGTAATTAATATGTATTTTTTCAATGACTTCAAGCCAGAAAATTCTGTATTAATTCAAGTGAAGTAGATAATTATCAGTAATAAAGCTAGGAGTCTTTTTGCATTTCTACTTTTGCAAAATAATTTTCGTTTTAACTGTTTACAGATCCTAAAGCTTAATGATACGCTTAGCCAAAAGACAGTTCATTTGATGATTTGTGATATCATTAAAATAGTCTAATTAACCTAAGATATCTTGAAAAAGAAAGAAAATCAGAGAGAGAAGGATCAACAAGAACAAACATACTTTGAAAACACAGGAAAACAAAATATTCAAAGAGAGATGGAGATTTTTCTTAATTTTTGTGATATGAGTCATGTTCTGCTCTGCTGAAGAACAAATTAAGTTTCTTGAGAGTGTGGTCGTGGCAAGACAGTGAAGTGACAAAGGTAAAGGTTAAAGTAAGTAACTCGGCTGAGTGAAGACTAAAAACCTTTTGAACTTACTAATAATCAGGAAAATAATATCCTTTAATAATAATGATAAAAAAGAGATATTCTGTGTTTTATTATGTCTATTTTCTACTAAACTAGATAATCCCAAACTTACTATTAGATAATAATTGAAAATATCTTAAAGCCAGATGTAATCTAAGTACGCCCAGAGGTTGGAGGGTGGGAACACAGGTGTTAATCCTACTTTGAAAATATTCTGATTCAAGAAGGATTCGGTATCTTGTGGCTTTAAAACTAAATTACTTAAAAATTTTAACTTTTAATCACCTAAATTAAAAAGTGAGAAAAAAAGACACTCTTAAATCTTTTTTTGGTTTTGCTGTCTTATTTCTGGAAACTAAATAAAGATTCAAGAAACAAAAAATAATACAAAGACAGAGAGAGAGAAAGAGGATTAATGCAGACAAACACGCATTTGAGTACTTTCTCACAAGACTCACCTCAGGGTAAACTTTAACTCAAAAAAGTTAGAGATAATAGCAAAGGCAAGATAGAATGGAAGTATGAACGAGAGAAGTATCTGCGATATGGTGATTATGTGCTCTTAAGGGGAAGTGATAAGCCATCTAGATATCTAAGTGGTCGTAGTGTAGTAGAAGAAAGCGTTTATCTTCTGGAAAAAACAGGTATTGAAAATGAAATCAATTAGACCGAAGGGATGTTAGAATATCCTGGATTTAGTGAAATTTTGTTTGCAATCTATCCGAATTACTATTATGAAGCATCCAAGGCATATGATAAATTCAAATAAACCATAGAAGGCACTGATGATGGGACATCTTCAGCAGCCCAATCAGGATCAGTTGCGGGTGCTATTACCGCAGATGATTTGCTTAGAGTTGAGAATTTATCTGGAAAATAGTAAAATAAATTTGAAACTCTACGAAAAAGGCGAGAAGCAGAGACTGATATCAACAGCAAAAGAGTTGGAGAATTAAGAGGATAATTAGTCACAATCGGTGCTGAAGTTCAACTTTATCATGTATACAGTGGAAGTTTCCTGAAAGCTACCAGAGAAAAAAGTGAAGAAGATTAAAGTCTTTTTCATGTTAAACTCACAAGAACGCCCTCCAGCGCGACTCATTTTCTAATCAAAATCAATCCTTACTTGAATTACAAAAAAGAAGGTGAAAAAATTGGATATGATGAACTGTTTTTCTTTGAAAATATCAAATACCACTCTGTTCTTGAATTGCAAACTAATTCTCCACCTATCCCTCATCCAAAACTTCCATAACTCACCTTTCCAGAATAACAAACTACTCTTCCAGCCGTTGCAGCTTAGAAAAAATTAATCTAAGAGCAAGACAAAGCAATTTAGAACTACAAAGGCATTCCAAACGAACTTCGATATGCTCCAACTTTAGAGTAAATGACAGATTACGCGAGGCGGCTTGCAGGACATAAAAAACCTGTGAAAGAAAATATTGATACCTTCTAAGCGATTTTTATCAAAAAGCCATCCTACAATGGCACTGAGATCCCATAAATTATCTGGGGTGACTTTGTGAGACTTAAGCATATTCTGAGATAATCGAAAAAGAAAGCAAGTATCCATGTTGAATCGAATGTATGTGGATTCGCTCCGCATGCATTTGCAGTAATTCGAGAAGAAGTCAGTTAAATCGATACTTAAAACTCAATATGCGATATTTTCTAAGTTCTCCCCGAATAAGAAACTGATCTTGGATAACCAGTAACTTTCGACAACCCTGACTACGGATAAGCTCCGCTTCGGTTGAGGTTAGATTTTCAATGACATATTAGAAAAAAAAAAACATTTGAGAATAACAATATTTTGATTGTTTGTTAATAGGCATTTGCTAACTGGTCGATACTTGTAGATTTCATAAGATACTATGACACTATCGAAGACATTTGATGAGGTAATTTGAACATTATTTTGATATTTCTATTCAGTTATGGATTGATTTATCCCTTTTTCGGTTGATTTCAAATTAAGGAATTGATGGAAGCCAGAAAGAAAGTAGTTTAGTGGCGACATGAGAACAATGCAGTGCCAGCAAAGCAATAAGCTCCAACTTTGAATAAAGATCTTTCATAAATTAAATCCTCATAACCAACTTTGACTTAGACGACACTGCAGAAATCATCTTCTTTCACACCACCACCAATACTTTCCTAGCAATAATCGTTGTCATTAAATACTCAATAATCTCAAAATCCTGAAGGTCTCGACATGAAATAGTCTCTTTCTAAAGATTAGTCGAGTTCTTAAGCTTAGAATATGGGAATCGAAGTTATGGAAGCACATTTATCTGAATTCCGCAAAATCAATCGTTTGATTGTTCAAAATGTGGGTAGAGACGAGCCATTTTTACATACAACAACTGCATTTTAAATGCGAAACAGTGCAGATTTATTCGCAAAAGTTAATGAAACTGAAGTTCAATAGGAGTAGTTTGTTACGCCTATCCCAATAAAAATAGAAAAATTGTTCAATAAAAAATCAAAATTAAACAAAAAGAATGGCGATAAATTTGATTATTCCTCGATGCAAGAGTAGCTGTGCAGTGAAGATTACTTCAAACCGTGGTTTCTTTCCATGGATGCGTTGCACAGAAAATATTTTCCTGTAAATTCCGATGAAAATGAAGGTGATTTTTTCTTTTTAGATGCAGTGCCAGAATAAACCATAGCAGATTATAACACACTTAATTGCTAGCTTGATCCGTTCATATAACTATGTAATTCTAAAGATAGTTTCACAACCTTGAATCACATTATCGAAAAGGCTACACAGAGCCTTAATCTGCTTGGATTGTGGTTATGTGACATTTAAGTTGATGCAGTGAAGGACAAAATCAAATTGGATTAAGTCACTTCAAACCCTTCTCCTGTGAAATAAGTTATGCTTAGAGAAATCGGGCTGCTTGATATGCTTCTGAAGATAGTTCTGTAATCGTTTAGATAACAAGCTCTTTCCATGGAAGTCATCGAAAATAACGTAACAAACAAACAAAAACTTTTTTTTTAAATTACTTAATATTTTGTTATGCTTTGGAATAGTTTCAGCTGTATTAATTCATCCAAACGATGATCGACTTCCTCATGAAAGTGTGCTTCAAGCACTCTGCTAACTCCTTGTATGTGATCTCTTGGTATAAACTATTTAAGCGTATCATTCTTGATCCTGAAGCCATCATGGAGTTTAAATTCGATAAGCTCGTCAGTTAACTGTTCCAAGACACGAACATCAACATATCCTTTGAAGAAGATCTCAGGGAAATAGCGCTAGAGATCAACTACGAAGATATAAATCTAAATGCGCTCAATCTTTTACTTTCATTTTGCAAATACAATCCTTCAAGGAAGAAAAAAGAAGTTGAAGATATTGTGTAATTTCTCGTAGAAGATGAGAAAATTAGAAATAATATCTTCAGAGCGTTCAAGATTAACGCAGAAGGAGCTGTAAATTCATTATTATTTTCATTTTATTATGAGATTGTTGAATACTTTTTGAATTTTAACCTTTTTAGATCTTCTTTGAGCTTGAAGAAAATGGAAATACAGTCGACAAAATTATTGGGCGAGATTTCGAGTACACTCAGAAGAATCTATATTAGTACAGCATCTAAGTAGTTAATTTAACAACTGAGCTGTGCAAAGGTGGTCCAGCTCTTATATTAAATTAGATTAGATAATTATTTGATCCTAGAATATGTCTGTAAATTATCAGCAATGAAGAAATGCCTGCAGCATATCGCGCAATATTCTTGAATCTTCTCAAAGAATGCTACCTTGCGAATGATTTCAAGTATATGCTCGTTGAGACACTTCCTTCGTTAGTGAAAATAAAGAATAGAAGTGATTTTGAAGAAACAATGTTGCATTCTATGTTCCTTCGATTCAAAGAATCTGTGTCGTAAAAATACTTCTCAGAACTTGAAGCTGGAAATAGTAGCCCAAATGGGTCAAATAAAGTGTAGAGAAGTGGAAGAGTCAACCTGAAAGTAACAAAATATTTAGTTAGGAAATTGGTTTTGATTTTGATTAATTGATTTTACAAAAATAAATGCAGCTGATTATTGATAGTTTCTTACGAGGATTTGCAGAAATGACTTTCAAAGAATAAAGTGAGAACAAGGAGTCCTCCAATGAAGTCAGTGAGTTAGCTAATGCGATTCTGTCTTTATGCATTTATGTCATCAAAAGAGGGTTCTATAGTGAATAAGAGCTTTAGCAACTTGAAAAAACTATGTATGATCTTCTCCAGCAAGCTTATGCGTTTAGAAAGGTAATATTTCTGGGGATTCTTGATTCTTGACAATAGAGCTTTTTTTGTTTATTAACACTAATCTATTTTAGATAAAGAGCAGTCACAAAGGTATCATGAAAGATAAGATAGTCGGCGGTGTAAAAGTCACTAAGAACATTCACATGCCAGCTGGAATGGTTAAATGGGTGTCCACTGCAATCGACATATTAAGTTATTTAGAAGATTTACGGTTAGAATAATTAGTCGAACGATTATTCTAAGATGCTAGAAGGAACAAATATTTCGGGGATGAAGAGCGTACAGGGTTAAATGTTACTGGCAAGGGAACAGTCACAGCTGGAGGAGGAATTGATGATCGCAATGAAAAACTTTCTGAATTTTTAGAAACGGAATAATCGAGAAGAAACATAAAAAATACGTTTGTTCTCACTGAGTTACTGCTGCTTGATAGTCTTGAGCTAAAGAGACGACTTGTAGATCTAGTTAACAAATAGTTTTCAACTAGAAAGCGGTATTTAAGTTGCTTGAATGCCACACTCGCGATTGATATTTCAAATTCCCAAGTGTACTTTTCGCTGCATGAACTGTACTTTATCATGCACTTCAGCTTAGTAGATGTGTAGTTTGTCAAATCTTCTTAGATCTACGAGAACCATTAGAGTTTAGACAAAATGGCGGAGGCGTTTAAGGATTTAATAACATTCCTTTTCGATGAAAATCCCCCTGATGATCTTGTTGAACTTGCAAGTCTTGATTTAGAAGATGGAAATGTTCAAGCGAATCCTGTCAAACCATCGATTTAGACACATCAAAAAGGAGATCATTTTTTCTAAAGTGAATTAGATTAGCAGTAGCCTTAATTATTAGAAGACATTTAACTAGATATCAATTCAGGATAAAGGAATTCTTTACATTTAAATATGATTACGAGTGATCCAAAAGAAAGCAAAGATGGAGTGGGATTGATTGAACAAATGAAAAAAGAGAAATCTGAGTTGAATATAACAGGCAAGGATAGAAGTAATCTGAATCTCTAATTGGAAATCAAAATGAAGACAAGTTTCAATAAGACTCTGGATATTAATCCAAAAGATAAGACCTAAACCCTTGAATTAGGTGAACTCAGTCCTGAATTAGAACTGCTAAATCAAACTAACAAATTACAATCCAAGAAAACCTTAGCATTAAACTAATCTAGTGGGGTAATTGGTAAGCCTTTAAAAAATCCATCGATCACAGAGAATCTAAGCAAAGTCATGTACAGCATAATGGACACGCATTACATAGATATTAACTAACTCTACGCTAATCAGAGAATTCTCAGAAGCATGGAGTTCTATAATTTAGTGATTGAGGTCCTGCTCACGTTCGGTGAGAAATAAGGTGATAGACACAGTGAGATAAACAGAGAAAAGAATAATATTGTCAGAGATTGCCTCATGACGTTGATTTACTTTACTTTATAAAATGAAGAAAATCAAGAGAAAATACTAAATCACTAGCATTATCCAAAGCTAATTGAGAGCATTTTCAATTTGCGAGCATAGGATGGCATGCTTGAACTCACGTTCATTTTGGTATAATAGATCTACAAAGACAACTATTCTATTCTCCTTTCGCTAGGGAGTCATTTCTCAAAGCAAGGTAGGTTTGTGCTGAAGTGTCTCTTCAGTAATTTCTTCGAATAAGCTGCAAAATAAGACAAAGCATATTGTATATATTTCTTCTAATTCTTGAAATTTTTCTTCACTGTGCATGGCAAGACGATTCCTTAGAACTAAACGTTACTTCTTAAGATCTTCTAAGATGATTCTATCTCAGGGAAATCGCAAATTCAGACAATCATCACAGATTCGATTAACTTCTGCTGCTTCGCTTACCTTAATCCAATTGTAAATAATCACATAAATCTCAAAAATCTAAAGGAAAAATATTTTATTTATTATTTTGTTGTTAGGGAAACCGCATGAATTTTGAGAAATAAGATGACTTTCTCATCAAAATTCCTCAAGAGGCTATTCTCTTACAGTAGATGTTGTACACCTTCAGACAACTAGCTAAGGGTGCAGGATTAGCAGTGAATACCTTTGTGCGAATCTTCTTTTCATTGGAGGATATCAAGATTATTCTAAAAAACACTTCTTGGAATCCTGCATTGAAGACGGAAGCATTAGATTTCTTAGTTGAAGTATATCTCAACAGTAAGAACATCGAGAGTAGTGAATATTAGGAAATTTAGAATATTATCACGGAGATTCTAGTGAGTGATGTACAAAAGTACTAAGAATTCACTAAAGCTACGACGAATAATGCACATAATCAAGAATGGAAATGCAAAGGTGATTCGTTGAATATATTTGAAGGTAAAAATCCATTTGGAACATTGCGATATCTTGTCTGCATGAATTACATCTATGGAACGGAATATTACATCATGAACTCGATTGTGCCATGTCTGCAATCGTTTATGAATAAACTTCCAGAATTACCCTCTGATCTTTAGTTTCAACTAGTCTCATAGATGGAAGTAAAAATCTGATTCAGAATTATCAAATGATTTCTTCATTATTTTTGCTGTTTGAGGGTTTTAAATAATGATTTTTTTGATAATAAAACAACTTAGACATTATGCAAGTAATTACAGCAATATTGGGATAAAGAAGAAGAACAATGGAAAATGATGCTGGAAGGAAAGTTTAAAGAAGATAAAGATGCGAAGCACGATGATGAAATTGCGAATCTTCTTATTGGTGCAAAACCATCTGAAAAAACGATCAAAATGAATACTCAAATGACTCTTTAATTTACTGCAGGGATGTTTTTGAAAAGTAGAGAAAGTTCTACTTTTAAGGGTGTAGTTAAGCTCGCAAGGAAGATGTACAGCAAGAAAGTTGATGGGACTCAAGGGGATAAAAAATAAAGAAAAGCAGATATGATTTAAACGACTTAGAAGGCTTTGAAAAGTTTATTTTTTACTGAAAAGTTCAAAGATGTATCCAATAAGCAGTAGAATGTGGTGACAAGTTATAACTAAGAAGCTGCATTCATCATAGCGAGATAGAATAGACCAGCTGCTGTTTTTACAAAACCCTATATTGAAAATGAGCAGGAGGGAGAACTTGAAGTGTTGATTTCTACGCTAATAGAAGTGAAAATCCATGATTAATCGAAGTTCCGTGCGGTTGTGGAGTCGCTAATAACAGTTTTAAGCAGTGAGCAAGTTGATATTAATGTCAGGATGACTTCGATGAAGATGCTGAGAAAATTATCTAATTACAAGGCTGATTCAAAAGTAAATGAGAGCATCTAGCATGACCTTATTGCAATGGGATTCTTGAGGTTCCTGTGTGATGTGATTGCTATTGAACCGGATCCGCAGATGAAGCTAGAGTATATCAGAGGTTTGGTTGATTTCATGGAGGAATCGAATAGAGAGATACAGGATTCATTTTTCTGTTATTTATAAGCTGACAAAGAAAATAAATTTTTAAATGAGATCAACACTTTTTTAATGAATAACTTCAACTAAACGAAAAGTACTCAAGCCTTGATGGAAGAGAAGGGATAGCATTTAGTGCATTTTAGAAAAATCATCGCATTCAAATAAGAAATATGCTTGAAAACTCTTGAACTTCTCCGGTTGTCTACTGAAAATCACTATCGACTGATGTAGGACTTTTTAAGAGAACAAACTGACTCAAATGGATAGAGAAAGAGCAATAATTTGAACATGATAAACTAGCTAACTGGGATGTTTGAGAGATACAGAAAGACTGAGATGCAAAGTGAAGATTTCACGATGGGGATCAAAATACTAGATACGTTAATCGAGTGGATTCAAGGACCTTGTGAGGAGAATTAACTAGCGATATGTCACACGAATCTCCTTGAGAATTTAGAAGACATTCAATATGAGCTGAGCAGAAGGAAGAGATTCAGATCAGATTTCCTGCGAGCAAGATCAGAGTTTAATCAGAAAACAATTTTAATGATGAGATCGCTTTTCGAAGGGAATTTCAATCCATTTATTACTAAAAAAGTTGCGATGTACGTTGATGCTAACCTTATGATTGAGACGATTGTGGATAACTACAAGTAATATTCAGAATATACGAAGAATATTGATAATATACACAAAGGGTTACTTTAGACACTGAAGAACTAAAATAACAAAGAAGAAGATGATAGTGATTAAGAAACGGAGGAACCTTAGCAGGTTATTTCGGAGGATCTGTTGCCGAAGTTTAATAAATCAGATTGTTTAAGACCTAGCACTCTAGGATAGCGAAAAGAATCAAGTGAAACAAGTAATAATAACAATAATATTTCTTCAAATGTTCCAGAGAAAAAACAGGTTTCTGACGAACAATCCTATTAATATTATGAAAAGTCTTAGCAAGTTATTGCAGAAGGTAACAACATTACTTTCATATTTTCCATAAATTTAACTAAAATTGTTCCTTTTTTGTTATCTGAAATAATCACTCTTTTAACTTAGCATTTGAGAGATACATGCTCATCAAGAGTTTACGTTATCTCGACAAAGAATTCCGTAATAAATACGAGGAATCTCTCGAATACATGCTCAGTAAAAATACCAATTCTCAATACGAAGAAGCTCGTAAGGCATTAGTTTTCATGGAAGTGAACACTTGTTCCATTGAGATCATCAACCAAAGAGACGTAGTTCAAAAAGTATATTTCCGAATCCCTCCTGTTACGCATTATCTCAGCACAATCACGAAAGCGAGGTTTTTAGAAAGTGTAAATCGAGATGGATCTAGTGAGAAACTCACTGGACTGCTTGGACAAGAGAAGTAGTTCATGGATGAGATGATGCATTTCCTGAAACTGAATGCACTTGGGATATATTTTAATCTTACGTATCTATCTTGGGCGAGAAATCTCAACCTCACAATTGCTTTTATCATTAACATTTTTCTGCTGATCGATGCATTCTAGACAACTGATCAAGGGAAAACGATTTCATCGATTTTCTAGTACATTAATCTAGGCATTGCAGCAGTGGTATTTGCGTTTTGGGTTGTGTTTGAGATGCCGCTAGAGTTAAAAGAAGGCACTGCAAGATATGATGAGTTAGTTGCGAACACAAGCATAAAAGAAGGGTAAGTAGGAGTGCATTCTTTTAAAGGACTAATGAAAGTTTGCACGCAGTAGATAAAAATCTTTATTTTGAGGATAAGGTTCTTGCTGAGAGCGATAATTCTAGAATCGCACATGGTGTATTTGCTGGTGTATTTTGTGTTTTCACTTGGAGGAATTCTGTGGAATAACTTCTTCTACAGTCTGCTGCTCTTGGACATAATTCAACGATCGTAGACTCTTTAAAATGTCATTAAAGCTGTGACGAAAAATGGAATTTAACTCATTATGACATCAGTTCTTGGAATTGTCTTGGTGTTTATTTACGCTATGATTGGATACTTCACACCGTCTCTGAAGTCAACACTTATTCTTTATGCTGATGAAAACAAAACGAATATATGCTAGAATCCAGTAGAGTGCTTTACTGTCTTCTTAAACTAAGGATTGCGTTCAGGTGGTGGTGTCGGTGATGTACTCTACTAGCCCACTGAAGATGAAGCTGGAGGAGTTTATGTTACTAGATTCTTCTTTGACCTCTCATTCATGATCATAGTTATCATTATCATGCTTAATATCCTCTTTGGTATTATCATCGATACTTTCGGCGAGCTTAGAGAAAACAGACAAGCAAAAGGTTAATTAATTTAAGGAACAATTTTATGTGTTTTTCGGAGAGTGGGATGATCAACTTTTCTCATTTTTGGTATGATTTTGTTAGATTCTGACATGCGCAACAAGTGCTTCATTTGCAATTTGGAGCGAGGAGAATTTGAAAACGAACGAATCAATTTCTAGAAACATCTCACAAGAGAACATAATGTCTGGAATTATATTTACTTCTTGACGCATTTGCGATTCAAATAATCTAGCGATTTTGATGGGATTGAAAGCTATGTCTATTCGAAATATAAGAAACAAGATATAAGTTGGTTCCCAGTTGGGACTTCTCTCAAGTTACAGCAAGCTTAAGCTGAAGATGATGATGACGATGATGAACCAAAGAATAGCTAAGATTGAGGAAATTTTAGTATTATTTTATTTGTCTGACGTTTAAAATAAACCAAAATTCTGATATTTTCATGTGATTTTAATTGAAAAATCAGTGAATGCTGTTATTTTTTTAAATAACGAAAAGTGTCTTGCATTTTTTTAGTCATGATTTAAGCGACAATAGCATGCTAAAGAACTGAATTCAAAAGACCTAAATTGTATTCAGTGATAATAAAAATATGTATCCAAAGTATAAAAAATAATTCACAGTCTCTCGATATAATTATCATTTTCATTATTTGTCACCGAATTAGCTTTTTTGTTGAAAAGAACAAGAAAATCCTAGAAACATATCTCATAATGTGATTGATTCTAATCAAAGAGAATTACTAAATTGCAAAAGCCCTACAAGTTTGAAGATATGTGTATGGTTATTAAATAAAAGAAATTGAATCTAAAACCTAAAACCACGATGAAATTGAATTATTCTTCTAACAAGACAACTCAACTGATAAAAAATAATGAATAAAAACCTTAGAATCTTCTGAATATATCCTAGAGCTTTAAGAAGATAATTATTACATCGGGTACCCAGATCACTCTATGATAGAGGTTGAAATACAAAAATTATGTCAGATAAATAAAAAACATTGAAGAAGACCTTCAAGTTGTTTTTGTATTTTCTGAAGATGAATAATAAGTAGAAACATTGTGAATAATCAGAATAATTTAAATTCATTGTTGAATCCTAAAAAACTAACAATTTTTATGGCTTAAATGTTCAATAAAAGGATTAAGTTCAAATTACATTTTTGTGTGTCAATGATATTAAAATGATGGTGTAAATAAAGTATTTTTTAAATATGACAGCGACACGCTTGTAGAGATACAATGAAATACTATTCTAAATATACAATAATGCTTGCAAGAAGAATGAAATATTCCATGATCCACATTGCGCGCTTTCTCAGCTAACAAGAAAACGTTGCTAATGCTGCTAGTCAAAAATATTAGAAAAAATAATAGTAAACTCATTACTATGTTTGTTGTTATTCCTATTAGGGTTTTTCTTATGTGCGTTATTTTCTGTTAGTCTTGTGGTGAGCAGAAGGTGCGTTGGTCATGTTGAGACCTTGAAGTTGACTGAGTAATCCAGATTTCTTGAGCATTTCTCTTGTCTCAGCATCAACGTTGACCTTTTCTAAGTCAATGATTGATCTCTCAGGAACGAAGTCAAGTCTTCTCTCTCTTTCTTCTTCCTAAACCTTCAAGGAGATACCTCTGACGGGTCCCTTTTGGATTCTCTTCATCAAGTGAGTAGCGAAAC
>Ga0302271_10002644_pt1 | contig 15935 bp, 8 predicted proteins | sample III_Bog_N1_1_FD_198767 | JGI IMG/M metagenome (GOLD analysis project Ga0302271, IMG submission 198767) | Peat permafrost microbial communities from Stordalen Mire near Abisko, Sweden - III_Bog_N1_1 | ecosystem: Environmental > Terrestrial > Soil > Wetlands > Peat | place: Sweden: Abisko...
CAACCCCAAAGATATTATTTCTTTTTATTTATTTATTATTAATTTTCCTTTAATGTCTGAAAAAACCATATTTTTATTTTAATCTTTTCTCTTAATTATTAGTTACTTTTCTTATTCCATGAACTTTTCACTTAATAGAGCATTTTTTTGCACTCACTCATATCTTTTTAGCAAGTTCTTTAACATTATCATCGATTTTTCTGATATCTTTATTTGTCACTTCTAGAATCTTGAGTGATACCAGGTTAGCCATTGCTTTTCCCACATCCTTTTGAAGCATTATTTTTATTACTTCCATTTTTCTCTTAAATGAATATCAAAGCAATGCATAATAATTGAATTGAAAAATATTTGACAAATCCTTTTTTATCATAATATCAAATATAATACATTGTTGTTTTAATTGATTAAATTATTTGAGTTTTAAAGATAACTCATAGAGTACTAATAAGTCATTAGATAGAAGTTATTATTTCAGTAGAAATAATAACATAAAATTAATTAATTTGCTTTTATTAATTAGAACAATCTTTTAAATTTTATTTAATCCAAAATCAATTTCTTAGTATTAAAAAATGATTTAACAACATTAAAATGATGATATACTCTAATTAATTTCCTTCAAAATATCATAATAATAATAGTTTAATAATATGTTATTTTTTAAACAATAATCAGGTATGTGTGAGCTTTATCCACAAGCAATACCCACTATTGATTGAATATTTTTTTGAAAAATGAATGAGAATATGACAGAAATTAAATTTTAAAGATGTTTATTCTTGATTGTATTATGAAATCATCTAATTTATTTGTTTGAAATTAAAAGAAGGCCAATTTCGGTCTATTCTTCTTGACCCTAGAATTTATTCATATTAATTTTGCTGTGTCATCATCTTTAGTTTATTTATTAAAACTAATGTTGTTTAGTTCATAGAGTTCATCTTTCATCTATTTAGTAGTTATCTTTTATTTATTTTTTGAATCCAGTTCTCTTTTTTTGAGTAAGTTTTATTTTTAAGTTCAATCAAATACTTATATCAACCAATTATTATTAACTTTCTTTAGGAAATTAAGAACATTTTTTATTGAGTCTGTTTCCCTTCTCTATTTTCATAGTCCTCCTTTAGATTATTTTTCTGTCCAAAGATTACTACCAAATTTCCACACAGATCTTCAGATTTGTGTCTTGTAAATTTGATTAGTCTCCAATATTACAATACTATTTCATTTAACTTCAAATCAAATTTTAAAACTCTTTACTGAAGATTATTTAATACCTTTACGAACACAAACTACCTGACCCTGCTGAGAACATTGATGCCTTGAAATTTTTTTTATGAAGAACTTCCTCTTTGCTTACAGGAAGGAGATAAGCGGTTAATTAAAGCTGAAATTGAAAAATTCTTAAAAAAGGTTAAAAGATACTAAGTAGCCAGGACAATTAACTTAATCTTAAGAATGAGGAAAACCAATTTTTACTTCTAATACTAGTTGTTGATTGATTCAAGTCCACTTTTCTCTACAGGCAGATTCAAGTAAAAAAGATCTGAATTAGAATTCTTTACAGTTTCTGTAATCTACAGAAGATTCAGAAGCAAAGCTAAGTAACTATGCTAGATTCAGTATAAATGCAGCATATCTGCTAGCGAAAATGGAACAATAAATAAAAAATAATATTATTAATTCTTATTTTTATGAACCACACTTCTCTGTTTTCTAAATCAATAATTTCTTCAAATAATCACAATACAAAAAAAAATAAACTCAAACAAATTTCTATTTTTAATAATAATAAATAATAATAATTTATTATCAAAGATATTATATTTTGTGCATCTAAATTAATCTCAAAGCTTTAATATTAAATGAACTATTGTTCTTGATTTTTAAAGAGACCATTTTACCTTTTGTTTTTGCTAGGGAGTCATTCCTACAGCAGCTAAAATATCTAGAAAAGTAAGTGTTTCTGTTTTACTTAAATAATAGGCTAAATCGAAATACTCCTACACAGTTAATTTTATCGACTACTACATTTTAATATCCAAACATTTCAAGTATTTGCATTTTGCAATTTCTTACCCAAATAATTTAAAGAAGCCTTCACCAATGAAATTTGTTTGTATGAAAGTAATAGATAATTTCCATAAATTGTTGAATCCATTTATATTTGTCCCTAAGTTTAAAAATGCATCTTTTGAGAAGCAGTTATTATTTAATGGCAGGTCCAATTCTCTTATATAGCTGTTGGGATTGCTAAAAACAAGCTAGAATCCTTTGTCTTTCAGACCTACTCCATTTAAATAAACGCAATATTACTTACAATGCTACTTAACCTTTCCAAAATGAGCTAATCCTTCTCCTTCAATCTTGCAATCATCTAAATATAGGGATATTTTTTCAACATTTTCCATTTCTTAGACACCTTCTAAGAAAACAAGTACTCCACTATCAGTGTTATTATTATCACCAATCCCTACCCATAAATCTGTAATACTTTTTGACTTACCCAAATTTTTTCCAAATTCACCTAAATTCTTATCGCTTATATAATTATCTTTGCAACTTAACGAAAGTTCTTAAAGTTATTCAAGAGCTCCAAGAGATCTTGAAAGGTCTATCCAAATCTAATCTTCTAATTGATTCTTCCTCATGTGCAATTCTAGCTTCATTAACTATGGAGTATTGAGAAATGATTCACCAAATGGAGAATTGCCAACAATTTAGTTATCATCTAAATTAATTGTCATTTTTTTTAATTCAACTTGATTTGAAATTCTATTAGTAAGCATTGTTAAATCATCTAATGTCAGTTTAGATCTGCTAAAATCAAGAAACAAATCTTAGAGATCTGAAATAAGCATTTCTTTTAGGCAGCGGCTGAAGCTAAACATGTGGTTTCCGAAAGTTAATTGTAGCTATTTTAGATTATTCATTTTCCCAATAAGAATACCTAATGTAGTAAGTCCATCTTCAGTGATTTATGTATTTACAAGACTCCATTTGAAAACCTCAAGCAATTTAATTTTTGATAAACTGTCAAGCATGATACAAATAGGCTTTTCTCCTAGTTGATTTGTTTCTAGTCTCATATCAAGATAAATTAATTTCTTGCAAAGCAGCAAATTCTATCCTATTTCTAGTTCTTTTATCTCTCCATTTAGTTTAAGTGATTTATTTAATTTACTATTGGAAATCTAAAGATTTAAAGTTCTCAAATTCTTTAACTTGCTCAAACCTTCTGTCAATACATTTGCTCCCTCGATAAAAATGGAACAGGAGTTTATTTTTAAATCTAAAATTTCTAAATTTTGGCATTTTGATAGGTTTTAGCCTAAATGCTTACAATCTTTGTGATTCAATGAGGAATTCCTTAGATCTAAAGCTATTTTATTGATACATGGAGACTTCTATAAATTTTTGGTGAGGTCATAAACCTAATCTTATTCAAATTCTCTACAAAAAAGATCAATTTCGAATACTTCCAGATTCTCACAATGCTCTAACTTCAAGATTACATCATTTATCATTTCTTCTTTGAGATTCTCAGGATAAAATCCAATCTTTAAATGCTTAATTGATCTTAATTCATTATTATTAGTGCTCAAAATCTTGGGTGTGATCATTTTTTTAACAAATTTTTTATTGTTTTGTAGACCGCGATGACTTTTTTTTATTTTATTAATTCAATGAAAATTGAAAAAAATTCTTTTCCCAATAAGATATAGTATGGAATTTGCTCTTTAATATATCACAAAAATCATCAAAATATTTAATTAATTAAGAAATTTTTAGTCTTCTAATTATTAAATAACATCTGATTTACTTTCAAAATAGAAAGCAAAAAATAAGAAAAAAACAAGTTTGGAAATTCTAGAAAAATAATGAATTATTAATTCATCATAAAAAAGAACTTTAGAATAGTTCGATTGAGGACTTGTTTCAATCGAAATTAGATTTAAAGAGGTGATATAAAAAAAAACAATAATAAAAAAGTACATTAGAAAAATAGAAATTTGAAATTTTCTTTATCCTTCTTTCTTTAGAAAAATAGTTAGATGTCAGTACTATAATAAATAGGAGCTATTGGAATAGATTTTGGTTCTTCGAGATCTGTATTGGCAGTTGCAAAAAGAGGAGGAGTTGATGTGCTTGCCAACGAAGCTTCTCTCAGAGAAACGCGGAACATCGTTGGATATGGTTCACTTCAAAGATTTACTGGAGAAGCTGCAAACGCTTAAGTAAAAAAGATTAGCTTTAACTATTTTATTTGAAACTATTACAAAGATTAGAAGTATTCTATTTTTAAATAATTTTCTTCCCAATCTATAAAGTTTTTCCTTATTTGTTACCATTTTAAATTTTGTTGATCATTGTTTCAAAGTTATTTATGCTTAACCTTTTAAATAATTATTTTTTATTATCAATTGATTGAGTTCTGCATATTTTCAAATATTTTAATAGTAGAATTTATTTTTAAGCAAAGTTAGTATTTTCATCTCAGGGAGTAGAAAAAGCTAAAAATATTTCCATTGAAATTCAATAAAATTAACTCTTATTTAAGCATTGCTTGCCTTAATTTGAAGGCTTAATATTTTTTTTGGTGATTTGAAGGCAAAGAGCAATTTCAAGAATACCATATCATCATTTAATAGATTACTTGGTCTTTCAGCTAACTATCCAAAGTTAAAGGAAGAAGCAAAATGGATTTCTTCAAAATTAAGTACCAATGAAGAAGGCAAAATTGTATCTGAAGTGACCTATAAAGGTCAAAGTCTAAAACTCTTTCCTGAACAAGTTACAGCTGCTATGCTTGGTGACCTTCGTAAAATTATTTCGCTTAATAATTTGCCTAATAACGAGGCTGTAATTTCTGTTCCATCTTACTATACGGAGGCTGAAAGAAAAAGTCTTAAAGATGCTTGTAAAATTGCTGGTCTAAGCCCAGTTAAGTTACTAAATGAGAATTCTGCTATTTGCTTATCTTATGGACTATTTAGAAAGACAGAGTTGGAAGCTACTGTACCTAGATATGTTGCGTTTGTGGACTTTGGACATTCTAAGTTCTCTTGTTTTGTTGGTGAGTTTTACAATGAAAAGGTCAGGATCGTGGCTTAGATACACGAGAGAGATTTAGGTGCAAGGGATATTGACTGGGAAGTGTTTTAACATTTTTCTCAAAAGTTTGAAAAAGCTCATGGACTTTCAGTTTCAGAATCTAAAAAGGGATAAATGAGACTTTTTGATGCCATTGAAAAGATGAGAAAAATTCTCTCTGCAAATATTGAAGCTGATTGTCATTGTGAATATCTAGTGGAGGATTACGATCTCAATGAAACACTCACCAGAGAGTAGTTTGAGAAGCTTGCTGAACCAGTTCTCTCTAAAATATAGCAAAATATTAAAACCATTGTCTAAGAAATCAGTAAAATTTTGAATTTTTTTGCAGTTGTTCATTCTGTATCTTACTTTTTCTAGATTTGAAAAAAATAAAGCTTCACAGTGTTGAGATTGTTGGAGGAGCAGTTAGAATTCCATCAGTTTAAAACATCATTCAATCATCATTTGGAGTTCCATCCCTCTATAAGACTTTAAACTAATCAGAATGTATTGCAAGGGGATGTGCAATGATGTCGGCAATTATGTCACCTTAATTTAAAGTAGCAAACTATGGTTTAGAAGAAATGAACTACTATCCAATTAATATCAGCTGGGACTTTTTCAACTACAATGTAACAGGGGAAAAAACTGAGTTTGAAGGAAAGTCAAGTACTCTCTTTGAGAAAGGTTGTGATATCTCAAAGATTAAATCTATTGCTTTCAGTAAAAGTGATGGAGTCAATGTGAATCTTTTCTATGCTTAACCCCCTGAGGGATTTGAAGCTTAACTTACTAACATTGTCATCGCTCCTTGCAAGCCAAAAGAATAAGAATTTGGGGTAAAAATTAAACTAAAATTCGACAAAGATGGCTTGATTAATTTGGAAGAAGCACTACTTGTGGAGGATTTCATAGTTGAAGAAAAAATTCCTATTAAAAATGATAAACAAGTTATCCCTCCTTCTAATAGCAATGGAGATAATTCTTCGAGCTAAAATCCCCAAGCAGATTAGCAATCGAATGCAAAGCCATCAACTGAAGCATCAAATGAACCAAATACAAATGTGGAGGCTTCAAAAGAACCTCCAATAGAATTTGAGATAAAAAAGAAGAAGAAAACTAGAAACACTAACTTAGTATTAGAAAATGTGAGTTAGTTGTATTCTCAAAGTAAGGATGTTCTTGATTATCTCACAAAGATACAAAATGAGCATGTATAAAGTGATGATTTAATAATAAATACACTCCATAAGAAAAACGAGCTTGAATCTTTTATTTATAGTTGGCGTTCCAAGCTTACTACATCACATGCCATTTACACTACCCCGGATGTGATATAATCGATGGTATCTTAATTAGAGACTACAGAAACATGGCTTTATGATGTTGGCAGTGACTCAACCTTTGAGGAATATAATCAGCGCCTTACCTAACTTTAAGCAATTTGCATTCCTATTGCCAACAGGTTTAATGAGTATACTCACTTGCCTTAAGCCGTTTCAGCCTTACAATCTGCTATCATGGAAGCAGAAAATTTCTTTATCTCAAATGTAATAACCTTATTATAAATTAAGTTTTTTGACACCCATTAAACAAACTTATTCTTTTTTAGGAAGAAAAATATCAGCATATTACTAAAGATGATAAAAAGCCTCTTTCTGAAGAAATAGATCGCATTCGAATTTGGTTAAACAATGCAGACCAAGCTCAAAGATAACTTAAAACTTCATAAGATCCTGCAATCACCTGCAAAGAAATTGAAAATAACTTCAATTAGTTAAAAAAGGTACATTTTTTATTTAGAAAGAAACACTTTTTTATTTAAATTGCAATAGATCTACTTAGAAGTTTAATCGAAGCCCAAGCCAGAACCAAAATAGCAAGCATAAAAATCTTCTATTGATGGAGAAACAGCAGCAAAAGCACCTACTGAAGGAGAAATAAATCAAAAAGATTAACCTGCCGACCAAACTTCAACTGAAAATAAAAAATGAACAATTTTTTATTATGCATTACTAGTTTCTCATTGTTTAAAAGCATAAATGCTAAATTTTTAAACAATTCCATTATTATCCTTTTTAATTATTATCTTTAATAAAACAAAAACATATCATTACATTCAAGAAAGCTATTAGATTGAACTACTAAGCTGACTGAAAATCACTTGACAAAGAAAAATTAGATATTTTATTTGTGTTACTAAAGGTTATCGACTCGATAAAAAGCTAATTATTTTAGTATTCTATTTATGTTTATTAAGTAGCTTATTTCTGATTTGTGTACTTTAAAACAATTTTAATAATAATGCAAAACTTTTTTAAGGAATTGTGTGAACTAATAGTTAATATTCACTATTTATGAACAACTATTTTACTAAATAAAAAATAATTAGGTTTGTAATTAGGTATTAGTTTCTTGCTGTTAGTTTTCATTGTTTTAATTTACTTATGAAAGAAAATAACTCTCTTAAAAAGCATTCTTAACAAACAAAATCATCAATTTGAGGTTCCATTTAAGTACACTTGTTTCATTGAATTGACTGAATGGATTCCTCTAAGATATTTATTATTTTTTAAAATATCTTCTGCTAGATGTCTTACTAATGTTTCTTCAATATTGCTTTTGTACTTTTACTTGTCTCCAACAGTCTTAAAAAAAATAATAACTAAAAGCAACTCTTTTTCAAAATAATCTTACAGATTTGTCCCAATCTTCTCTTTGTTCTTTCGTTTGTTCAACTTTATGATTATTTGCTGGATTGCCTTTCATGAAAAATAAAAATATAGTTGTCATAAATTTAAAAAACATATGAAATCAACCTTTTGATTTTTCACGAATTTCACTTCTCACATCGTGTTGTACTTATGAACTAGCTATATTTTAATCATTATTAGATTGTTCTTGCTTTGATGATTAATTGTTAATCTAACTAACTCTTTATTTAATAGCCTTAACCATGCTTTTAACTTCAAGGTCATTAATATACTTATCATAGTCTAGATTAGAAGCAAAGCAAAGAAGGTCATCACATTATTCGAGTTCTTCATCTTGAAGTTATTTCTCAGTTTTAGCCCAGGAAGGTTTATTCTTTAAATGATAAAATTCGTTAAATAAGAGAATACATTAGAGATATTTACTTTTTGAGCCTTTTGAGAAGATTGTTCTTTTGGTTGAGAATTAAAATCAGTTGGTTCATTTAGAATTCTTTCTAGTTAGTCGGCATTAATTTGAATATCTTCAAAGTTCTGCATTCCAGACTATCTTACTTCATTAGTGTTATTATCATCAAACTAAGGTCCTTGAGATTGATTTTACTCTTCCTAAAGCTATTCTCTTAATTTGCTGATCTAATATATTGATTATTACCTTAACTTTATTACAAATAAAACAATTATTCATGTGTCATAAGGAGTTTCAAACCTTATTTGATCTGCTAACTGTCTCAAGATTTTCTTTATTTTTAGTATTTTTGCTTTCTCTGATGGCTGTTTTAAATCCTTCTAGCCACTCCTTATGCCTCCTTAATACATAGTTGACTCCTTGTTTTGAAATATTAAAAAAAGGTCAAAATAAAGTTCAGAATTTTTTATTTCCTACTTTTATATGGCTTATTCATTTGAATATGAGGAACAGGGTTGGTGCCTATTTTCTCCTTTGGATCTACCCTTGAAACAAAGGCAAAGGACCTACAAATCCTAATAAATATGTTATAATTCCTTTTAAAAATCACCTTTTAGCGGATGATTAGATTAAGTCATTGGGTCTTGCGCAGATCATGAGGCCCTTGTAATTTCCAATGCCCTCTAAAAAATAAATAGAATGTGCCCAATCAAAAGAAATAGCTTACAGTTCTGGTTATCATTGTTCATTGGAAGCGAAAAAACGTAAATAGAAAAACGAGAAGTTGCAAAAGTTTGATTTTTATTTATTTTGTTTAACACAACTTGTAAATAATAGAGGAAAGAGTCCTTAGAGATTAAAGAATGAATAATTATCATAATTTTAAAGGGAATACCCTTTTATTATTTGTATTTTTAGAATGAAAGATTTTTTACAGTTTGATTATTTTTGTTGTGAAAAATCCCCACTCGAAAATCAGTTATTATTAAAACACAAAAAAATTCAATTTAGGGGGATCGATTGAAGTGTTTTTCCCCTTGCTTCCAGTTTTTATAGCAAAGAGAATCCCTCTCTTCTCTTTGTTTCAGGGGTAGTTTTTTGCAGAGCATACCTCTGATAGTTCCAGGCTGATTGTTGGAGGGCTGCAATTTTTGCAAGAAGTCTTAAAGTGGTATTTAGAATGATAGAACTCGAGCAAAGTGTAGAAATAGCTAATATTATCCATATCTAGGTTTGTCCATTCCAGTAGTTTTTTATGAATCATTGTAGTGAGATTACTTTTGCTGTGGGCGTAAACGTTTTTTGATCCAACTCCTCAGCAGGGCCTTTTGGCTCGTAATCGCTCATCACTCACTTAATGACAGAAATATCCTTCGTAGCTAAATCTGCTTATGCTCTTGCTTGAATTCAAGTATCACACTCCTTTAAGCTTCAAACCCAACAGCAATCGATTTTCAAAGTGCTTAACCCCCCCCAAACAACTAAATGCATTGATATTTTAAATCTGCATCCTACAATCTACTTTATAGATTACAGTCCATAATTATATTAATCAGTCCTATTATTTGAATGAGAGAGAGAGAAAAGTGGTGATTTTAAGTCATAAATTTTTAGTTAGAATGGGTTTTTCCTTCTAACAAGAAAGTGACATGATTGAATGATAGAATAAAAAGAAAAAAAACAAAGAAAAACAAAAAAAAAACAAATTCAAATTTAAATTACTGCAACAAAAGCAGTTAGACTTAACAAAATTAAATTCTTTAATTAATTTTGTATGTTTTGAAAGGACAATCTTATTTTCCTGCAAAGTTAATTAAAATAAAATTTGAAAACATTTGTAATTAAAAAAAAGCTGCAAAGGGAAAAGTAAACTATTAGCATCATTGTCTACACACTAATCGCTCTTTTATTAGAGCAACTTGCTTACTGTTATCTAATCCCATTGCATGCTTTTTAAAAATGAAAAGATCTTGCAAGTAAACAAGCTCTGTTCATTTATTATCGGTTTTTAGGTAGTTTTTGTATTTGCCAAAGTCATTGATTGATGATAACAAAATTATTCAATGAGCTTTTCGAATACGAGGTAGCGTAAAATTATATGTTTTATGTTTTATATTGTTATGTCAGTTTTTAAATCAAACTAAAGCAGCTATAATTGAATGAACTATGAAGGATAGATTATTAAATCAAAGAAAATATATGTTTAAAATGTTATATGTTAATTTTATGAGAGATATATTATAAAAGAGAGATATTAAGAGAAAGAAAGAAAGAAAGAGAGAGAAAGAGAGATTAAAAGTAATCAGTATTGATAAATAAAAGTGTAGTTAAAGAGAAATAAAAAATAAATAAAGATAAACGACATATCAATTTAAATAAATAATAGAGTATTTAAAAATAAATGTAAAATTCAAAAAAACTAAAATGAAATACATTATTGTAGATTTAGTCATTTGGTGAAGTCAGTTTTCTTCAAAAAAAAATTTAATTTTTAAAAGAAAATTTTACATTTTTGATGATTATTTTAAAAACCTTCATTAATGTTCTAATAAGAGATGAAATTAATGAAAATTAATGAGTTTTTTCATGGTGTTGCTAGTGTGGAATCTATGTTTATTAGGATATAAATTCAAAAAACTAATGAGCTCCTTTAGATTTAATGAATTCAAAATAATCATTTTTAATGATTATCTTTTCATCTCAAACAATAAAAAAACTGCATAAATTCAGCCAATATTTCTTTATTTTTATGTTTTTTTTTCAGTGATCAGTAAGAATAAACTTGAATAAATTAATGAAAATAAGTATTATTCCTTTTTAAAAAATGCCTTTCCAATCGAATATCAAAGAGCAATATTTCGCAACTCTAATAAGACATCATTTAGATTGTTAGATAATTAAAAATTCATAAATAAGGTTTTGCTTAATTAAGATCAACGAGTAGCATTGCTCTTATTCTAAGATTAGAATGGGTAAATATAATAAACTGAGCAACGCTATTTTTAATTTGAAGATAGCGATGCAATTAATAAAAAATATAGTGAAAAACAACATTGAAAATTAGTTAATTAAAGGCCAAAGAGATGAAAAAGATGAATGAGAGAAGAAACTATTTTTAAAGCCACTTAACAAAATAATCACCCTATTTTCGAAGATGGATCTTCTTTAGATAATTTTTTTTTGTGTTATCAAGGAATATCCATCAGTTTTTAACATTCCAACATTCTCCATTCGCAACATATTTTTCTAGTTACCAGATAAGATGTTAATAATACATTCATTTTCAAAAATTAACAAAAGAAAGAAGAATCCAATGAGTTTGAATTCACTTGAGCATTTATATTAGTACTTGATTTATATTAAAGAGAGAGAGAGAGAGAGAAAATGAAGAATAAATTTAAATACTCTCAACAATAAATATCATTTAAATATGCAAAAATGCAAACTCCAAACAATCAAAAATTACTTCATTCGTTTGGAAGTTAGATTGATAGGTTTTGATGTTTGAAAATTCAAATCAACTCAGAAATTATTTCAAATTTCAACTTGTATTAATTAAAAAACGCCGAGGGGGAATAGAATTTAATAAAAAAAACTAAAATCTTGTTATTGAAGATAAATTAAAAAACTAAATTATTTTAAAAATACCTAATTAAAAATATTTTGATTATTTCATAGTTTTAGTACCTTTAGTTTTGGAAGAGATTTTTAACAATTATTATCCACATAATTGATCAATTGAAAACCATTACAATTAAAGAGATATTTCTGACTTAAAATATGATTTCTAGCCAATAAACTATTGAAAAGATGTTTATAACTTTTCACCAAAATAAAGGATAACTTTTTAGTCGAATACTTTCCTAAAACCATCAAGCATTTCCGAAAAGGTTATTAAATTTTTGTTAAGATGATTAATAAAATTGAAATTAATTGAATAGTTAATTGGGTCAATAGGATTATTGAAATACAAAATTAACTCTAAATGAATTTAAATAAGAAGATGTTATTTAATAGTTCTACTTTGATTTGTTTCTATTTTTTCTCAGGCAATGATATTTTCTTCTTTTCTTTTGAACTTCCTATTTTTGTGAGAACGATCTTTCTGCAACTTTTTTTTGAGTTTTTTCTCCTCCTTCTTAACTTTCAAAAAATCATCAAAGTTATTTGCATCAGGTGTTTCAGAGATTGCCTGGAATTTTTAGTCACCTTCGCCATCAATATTCTTCTTTTTAAATAACTTTTCTTATCTCTAATAAAATGTAAGATTCTAAAGGAAGATAGCTCTTTGTTAGAGAATTGATTTTCTATAAATGATTTGCTCGTCTTAAAGCTCTGTTTTTACACTGAAATAGTGCGAAATGGCAAATATCATTATTAATATTAGTGAAATAGTGATCCAAGTAATCACATATCCTTCTCCAGATGCAATAAACTCTTGTCTAAGAATTATGTAAGAAATAGTAAGAATTGACAACACTACAGAAACAATTCCTCCAACTTAAAGAAATGTTTTAAAAGTGTTGGGGTAGTGATGTTTTGGAAGACCAACAAGTTTAACTTCAGGCACAGCATACTTCCTGCATTTTTAAAAATAACTGAGAAAAAACGAAAAAGGCTAGAAGATAAAAATTACTTTTTATACTCCTCTTTCTCCAGACTGACCAAAAATTTAGAAAATTATCTCATTTTCTACTGATTTTTATATTTATTTAAGAATTAAAAGCTGTTAGCATTCTAGAAAACTATTGAAATTATTTAAATCAACCAAAAACAACAGTTACATGCTTAGGAAATTGTAACAAATTTGGATCAGAAAATAGAAAACAAAATGTATTAATTTAATAAAATAGTCACTCTTCTCAACTTTGCTGATCCAACTTAGAAATACCAAATAATATATGGAAGATCCAATCATCAAAAAACTATTTATAACAATCTAATCATACTTTTCCCTTTTTAATTACCCCTCCTAATTTCTACCAGAAGACAATATTTCTTGGAAAAATTACTTTAAACACTTAATAAAAAATCTTTAAAAATTAATTAATATAAACCTTAAATCCAAGAAAATCTCACTCTAATAATTATTCTCATACTTTGTTGATGCTGTTTCCTTTATTATCAATAACTCTTTGTTAGATTACATTTAATTAACTTCTTGTGAGAAAAAAAATAATAAAATGAAAGAAAAAAAGGAAATCAATTATTTCAATAAAATCAAGGATAATATTTCATTAAGGTTTGTCTAATCAGACTATTTCAAGATTTTTAAGTATGTATCTCAAATATCATAATAACTTCAAAGGAGCAAATTATTTATCTCAAATTAACATAAATAAACAGGATACTAAAATTCTTCTTTTCTATGCTTTTCAATCAATAAAGCGTCTTGAAAAGACTGGAAAGTTAATTTTGAAATCCTTTTGTATTTTTAAATTATGATGTATTTTAATGTTTCTTGATTTAAAAAAGAATTTTTTAGAAAATCTATGCAAATTAAAAATAATCTTTTTTTACACTCTTTTTATTGAAACAATAAATAAAGTAATAAAATGTCAAAAAAAAATAATTTCAATCAATGACATCTTAATTACTTAAGTCATAATTACTATCGAATTATGATTACTAAAGGGAAAAATTAAATTTAATCATTTTAGAGATGAATTTGAAGAAAAATTATATAGAAAAATAACTGTCTCAGAATCATCTAATCAATATCTAAGCTTTTTAATTTGAAATCACATCGAGAAAAGTGCCTTTTTTAAGGAAATATCAATAAAGAGCCATCTGAAATAAACTTTAAATAAGAATAAATTAGATAACTGAATAAAAGAGATGGAAAAGGAAAAGTTGTCGAAGTACTCAAATACTAGACTGCTTAATTCACTCTCATCAGTGATCAAGAATGTGTTCATTCCGCTAGAGAATAAGTCAAATGATCTTAAATCCACTCTAGCGAAATTCACATCCCAAGTCAATCATTCTGCTCAGCAGGTTTCGGGCACAATTAATATTGAACTTCCTTCTCCGATTGAAGAAATTAGCGATGCTGAGGCCATCAAAAACGTCGATTTGATGCTGAAATACGAAACATCTCTAGTAATCTTATTTTTATTCAAGTTTGATTGTTAATAATGAAATTTAGGAAAACTGGTCAGCAACCATCAAAGAAACCTTGAAAAAAGTCAAAGATCAAAAGCCTGAGAGTTCCCAAGCCTTGGCAGAGATAGAACTGCATCGCTCAAAAAGTGCTACTCTCTCTACTTTGCATCAACAGTTGAGCCATCATCTTGTGCAACTTGTGAAACAAAGGTAAGATATTTCATAACATATTGAAATAAAACTAAATAAAAATGAAACTTATTTCAAAAAGTAGAAAAGAATTATGTTAATTATGCTATTTTGAAATTAAAATAAAAGATACCGCGACTTTTAATCTGATAGTGGAAATACAACTATTGTCATGGATTTCGAAGCTCAAATGAAAGATCTTGCTTAAATGTACAATGAAGCAAAAGACAATGTGAAGTTTTTGAATACCTTAGAGAGACAGTTCAAAATATTAGCTTCAGAGGGGCTTGTAGGAGTTGAAGAAACTCTCCCTTCTTTGATGACAGGTCTAAGAACAATTTGGATTATATCCAGGCACTATTAATCAGACGACAAAATGCAAAATTTGCTTGCTCTTATTTCTGATGAAATCGCAGGAAAAGTCGAAAATGAAATAAAAATCACAGAATTATTCAAGTTATCCGACGATTAACCAAACTATGAATCTTAGCTTTAAGGATCAATTGAGTTAATTGCATAAGGCAGAAGGATTCTTACTTCATGGAAGACTCTTTACAAAAAGACCAAGCAAAAAATAGAAGAAGAAGGTTTAGATCGATGGGACTTTACTGTATCAGCATTAACAAGTCGCATAGAACATATGGTGGTTGTACTCACAGAACTTGAAAATATCACGGATATTATTAAGCGATTCTTAGTATTTTTGGGCCCAAACCTGAAAGCAGTTACTGGAAACTCAGAAGGAATCGATAATCTCGTAGAAGAAGTCAAGAAACTTGTTATCCCATATTAAAATCCTACTGTTAATCTATTTTCAAGGAATTATTCTCATCATTGGAATTAAATTTCAGCAAAGTTTAAATCAGACAAAAGTCAAATTAGCGATAAGACAATCTAGCTAATTAATGATACTTTTAGAGATCTTCGTTCAGCTGAAGGTGCCTTCGATCTTCTCTTGAAGTTTAAAGATGTGCACACTATTAAAGGTATAATTTTATCTTTTATTATCAATTTTATTAATAATTTTTTCTTTACAGACATTCAAGAGCAGCTGTAAAAGAAGTACTCTGATGTCCTTTACAGATACTCAAAGGAAGTTGAATAAAACAAATTACTTTTTGAGAATGGAAAACTGATGCTTAAAAGCAATAAAGACTATCTTGTAATTAGCAAAAATAAGCCTCCTGTGGCAGGATCTATTGCATGGGCGAGATCTATTTTCTACCGCGTAAAAAGACCCATCATGAAATTTTAAAAAAAGGAAGATGAACTTGATCCAGAAAGTTATTTGGGCGTAAAAAATGATTACAAAAATCTAGCTAAGTCCATAGATGAGTACTAGAAATCTAATTTCAAGGAGTGGAATGAGCACATTAGAGAAAGGGCAATGGGCTTTTTGAAATAAAAGATTCTTGTCAAAA
>Ga0302271_10002646_pt1 | contig 15920 bp, 8 predicted proteins | sample III_Bog_N1_1_FD_198767 | JGI IMG/M metagenome (GOLD analysis project Ga0302271, IMG submission 198767) | Peat permafrost microbial communities from Stordalen Mire near Abisko, Sweden - III_Bog_N1_1 | ecosystem: Environmental > Terrestrial > Soil > Wetlands > Peat | place: Sweden: Abisko...
GTTGTTTAGGTGGCTACTTTTGCTGTTGGTTCTGGTTATTATTCTTCTAATAGTTATTTTTATTAAATGCTCTAGGCTATCTATCAGATTGGTTTTATCTGAATTTCTGCTAAGGTTTTTCTTGGTCCTATGGGGATTAGTGTTGATTCTATTGAAGATAAAGCTATTATTGGAAAGTTAACTGTTGCTACTGATAAAAGAATTGGTTATTGTTGATTGACTGTTGCTTGTGATTGTTGAATGCAGGCTATTATCCTTAATAGGCTGGCTAGAAGAAAGGAATCATGTATTAATAGTTAATTGCTTGGTTATAAGGTTATTGCAATAATTGAAGCTATTATTAAGCCTAAAGTGGTAGCATCATGAAAGATGCTTGTTCTTATCCTAGCTGAGGAGTCCTTCCTTGGTTTTACAGGTTCAAGCGTTTCTGCAAAGGATCAAGAAACAAAACAAAAAGTTTAAAATCTTCCCAAGAAACTATTTCTTCTTAAGCAACACATCATAGAATTAGTGTTACTTCATTATGCTTTAAATTAGCTATGTCTGATCGAGGAATGTACGGAGCGATGTAAGGAGAGTTATTCACAAACAATTATTTGATCTTTAGATTGCCGTGAGCGCGTATCATGACTTCTTCGCATTGCTAAGGAGATCCCATTTGCACAACTGCAGTGTGTAAGGAGGTACTTGAGTTGATGTACTAAACCTAGCACTCGACATTGACTACCTCTCCTCCAAGCTCACTTAACGCTGCTGTGATTTGCTACTCGCTGCTACTGGTCTTCAAGTTCTTCAAGAATAGTTTCTCTTCTATGGACTCTTCGCCGCTCTTTTTCCACTAGACATTCACACTGGCTAAGAAACAACAAATCAAGCATAATTAGATCTTAAGATGAGTTAATTTAGCTGTTTTTCCAAAAAATCAGAAAAGATGCAATTACTATTGTAGAGTGTGTTTTAGTTCTCTACGATATGATTGAATAGTTTCTCTGCATCTATGGCACTTTCAAAGGTAACACTTGCTACCATTAGCTATTATTACTGTCTCTGATCAAGAGAAAAAAACCTGATCTAGCCGAAATCTTTCTTTAAGTTCTCCTAATAAGACAATAGTTAGACATTAACAAACAACACAAGAATGCAGATAATGAAAATATCCTGAAGAAAGAAATTATCTAAAGTAATAGCTTTTTTTTTACTTCCAATGTGAGGTTGAGCATCTAGCCGAGAGCAAATTATATGAACAAGCAGTTTTTCTCTATTTTGTTTGAGTTTGCAATATATTTCTGAAAAGAACAGACCGTTCCTGCGATTGTGTGTGGCTGAGAGATGAGCTTACTCAATTCAGCTTCATCTTCAATGAAGAACGAAACTTGAAGCTTTCCATAGTAAACATGGAAGAAACCTTTCACGATCTCCTTTATACCTTCTTCAAGTTGATCTTGAGTCAAATTGGCAATGTTTCTCAAGAACAGGTTGGGATATTGTGCTTAGTATGGATCTAATCTAAGAAGAGTTTCTCCAATTTTTAAATTCTTGGTTTCACGGAGCTTCTTAACTGAAATTGCAAAAGGAAACATTTCAGAAATTATTAAAAATGGCTCATATAATCAAATTTCAAAACAAGTGTATCTGTTTTAAGGTAACAACAATTACCAAATTTAATTATTTTATCAGCAAAAAAAGTAAGAAAAAGCAAAGGAGGGTGGGATCATTCAATGCTGAAGAATCAAAAATATCATTTTCCTTTGGGAATAGACCTAAATTCAGTAAATTAGTTAATTTTCCTTAGAAGAGCTTTCCTTAAGAATCAATCGCCTTGGATCATTTGGGGTTGAGGTTTTATTAAAATAACTTGATTAAAAGGCATTAATTGAATTAAATTTTAGTTTTCTAAAAATAAAAAGATCTTCTCGCTTTCTTAGAACTTTAGGGATTTTATTCGCTGGAGAGTGTTCCTTTTATGTGATCGAATATCCTGCAAATTGTTGGAATTAAAGTGATAAAAATAGGATATTTTCTCATTTTATTTTTCTTAACTTCTTCTCTTTTACTCCGCCATCTTGAAAATAGAGCGCAAATGCAAATATTTAATTGTTTTGGAAATGTTGAATTGCATACTATTCTCTTCAGAATTCAGTGTAATCGAGCAGTTTTTGTAGTTATTATCGTGCGAGGGTCGGAGCACAACATTACTGGTGTTCGGTTCGCAGATGGCATCGCAAGCTGCTTGGATCATTTCAGCAGAAATAGATTTGTCTACATGGTTGATGAATATCTGAGGCTTCAAAGAATGGGCTGTAGCGGTAGTAGTTGAGCCTGTTGTTAGATCTGAGTTCATTATTTTTATGTATTAATCGGGTGAAGAAGGAGTATTTTTGGAAAATTTGTAAGATATTGCTGTGAAGTTTAGTTTATTTAGAGATTTTAATTGATTTTGTGTCAACTGTCTAGCTGATAATCTCAAAGCTTGAAGTGGTCTAAGTGCTTTGTGTCTTAGCCTTGGAAGAAAATCTGTTAGAGATATCTTAGAATATTCTATGTTTCTTTTAGATTAAGTGAATATTTGAAAATTATTTTATTTTCGTCAATTCGTTTCTAAAATTGCCTTTTGGTCTAGTGATTATTTCTGAAAATAGAGACATCCCTTCGATTTTAAATTTAAGATCTAATCTCACAATAATTTGGATTTGAATTGCTGCAAATCAGAAAGTGCAGCAATATTAAGATCATTTGCTGAAATCACTTGTCTTTACAATGAAGATTACTAAAATAATCTTAAATTTGCCCAGTCTTACCAATCATTTGAGATTCAACGAGAATTAATGACTGAAAAAGATGCAGATTCTCTTCTTAAAAATAGACAGGATAGGATGTATGTCTTATTAATTTTGTTTCTAAATTAAGTGCCTGGAAGGAGAAAGAGTGAAAGAGTTCTTTCAAATAAATAGATCATTCATTCCTCCACATACATTAATTATTATTATTTTTGCTCTTCAAATTAATAGTGTTACTTCCTCAAGGTAATAGCAGGGCAATATTAACATTTTTTCATTGTGCGATCTTGAGGGAATCTAATCCATTAGCTCCGAAGCGCTAAGAACGCTCTCCTAAGTAATCTGCTTAGCAGATAATGCAGCTTGGCAAATACGCCGACGATTTAAGTGATGATGGTGATCAGATTGAATTAGGTGTAATCTAATAACCTGCCAACAATGATGAATCACAATCAAATGGAAACAGTCACCAATAAACTGCTAAAAATAACAATCGTTAATAACCAAGTTAAGACGGACAGAAGTATGCTGATAATGGTAGCTAAGATGATGAACTTCTCGTTGATATGAGACAAGTAATTACTGACTAGAATAATATTAATAATGATAGGTGCTATTTCATTCCATATGCTTTGATTTCAGGAAAGTGAAGGGAGTGTATGGGAACAGCTAAGGGACTGGTGTGCAAGTGACAGTAGCAAGCACGCCGAAAGAAAAGTCTTCTTGAATGGGACTACTGATCCTTACCAACACACGCCTAACATCGTCAGGAATCAGAAGTACAATATCATTACATTCGTGCCCTGCGTGTTGTACAACCAATTCAAGTTCTTCTTCAACTTCTTCTATCTACTGATCTGCATCTCATAGTTCATACCTTCTCTCTAAGTCGGTATGCACGCGATATTGTATTGAGGTTGCTTTCTAACTGTTTATCTGTAGGTTTTTTATTCACGTACGTTGCACCACTTGCCTTTGTGTTATTTCTAACAATGGTCAAAGATGCATACGATGATTATAAAAGATACAAAAGAGACTAGGAAGCAAATAGCTCTCTGTATCAAGTCATCGTGAATGGCTAGATTAAGTAATTACCAAGTAAAAGACTACTGCCTGGTCACATTGTTCGAGTCGATACAAAACAGCGAGTGCCAGCAGATATTGTCCTGTTAAATTCTTCCGAACCCAACGGAACTGTTTTCATAAGAACTGACCAACTCGACGGAGAAACTGATTGGAAAGTCAGAAAGTGCATCAGGCACACACAAAGTAATATACATATTAAGTTGTTCCATCAATTCACGAGTTCTTTGCTTTTTAGGTGAAGTGCCATTCGAAAATGGAGAGAAATTATAAAGTATCAGTGGGTGTATCGTGATGCACCCTCCTAGTGATAATATCTATGAGTACACAGGAGTCTACAAGTGCGGAAACTTGCAGGAAGGATTGTCCTTAGAAAACACAGTCTGGGCGAATACCATCTTAGCAACAGGGAATATCTGGGGTTTGGTGGTTTACACTGGAAAGGAGACTCGAATGGCGATGAACACGCAGCATCCAAGAAGCAAATTTGGGCTGTTTGACCATGAAGTCAACCAGTTATCTAAAATGCTGTTTTACTTCATGATCGCTCTTGCATTTGTGATGATCCTAGGAAGGGGCTTTGCAGCGTATTGGCTGGTGCAGTATTTCAGGTACTTGCTACTTCTGAGCAGTATCATTCCGATATCTCTAAGAGTAAACAACGATTTCGCAAAGACTGTATTTTCCTATTAGATCTAAAACGACTCAACGATCGAAGGGACTGTAGCCAGGAACTCAAACATCCCAGAGGAATTAGGGAGAATCTCATATATTCTGACTGATAAAACAGGCACATTAACGCAAAACGATATGATCTTCAAGAAAATAGTCATCAACGAGAAGCAATATACAGAAGAGCATCTTGAGGAAATCAAGAATGTCCTTAACAAAATATGCGCCAAACATAAATCTCCAATGGGCGATTTCGATATCAGTGTTAAAGAAGAGAACAAAAAGCCTCTAAGAAGAAAGAACGATTACCTACTAAGAGATGCACTCACAGCTCTAGCAGTGTGTCATAACGTCACGCCAGTCAAAGATGGAAACGAAACGACTCTTTAAGTAAATAATTATTAAGAAAAATACCCAAACAGAGTTGTATGTAACAGACTGCTAATTATTTATTTAACATTTGAAATAGGCCTCAAGTCCAGACGAGTTGGCTTTGGTGAAGTTCGCAAGTAGCTTAAACATGAGTTTGTAGTCTCGAGATGAGCAGCATATTGTCCTTTAGAATGCGAACTAAGAGACTGAAGAGTTTTAAATTCTGGCTTGCTTTCCATTTAGCTCAGAGACAAAGAGAATGGGAGTATTGGTGAGACATGTTTAGTCAAATAAACTCATTTACTATTTGAAAGGTGCTGACTCGATCATGATATCTCGAGTGAGGAAATTTTATCGATCATATGTTACAGATGACTGTGATATCCTAGCCAGAGAAGGTCTAAGAACACTTGTAATTGCCTAAAAACAAATATCCTAGACTTTCTACGATGAATGGAAGATTAAATACGATGATGCACAGCTAAATCTCACGAATAGAAATCAAAGAATCAGAGAAGCTGCAGAGTTACTCGAAGACGACATGGAATTGCTGGCAGTAACAGGCGTCGAAGATAAACTACAAGATGAAGTCTGCTCGACGATTGAAAGTCTGCGCTAAGGAGGGATTAAAATATGGATGCTCACAGGTGACAAAGTTGAAACAGCTAAATGCATTGCTATCAGTGCTGGATTGCAGTCGAGGAATCAAGAAATCTTCGAGATCAAAGAAGAAACTGATGAAATGGTACTTCGAGAGCTGATTCAGAAGTACTCTCATAAATCCGATTGTGTGCTACTCATCGATGGAATGTCACTTTCAATAATAACTTCCCGTTGTGCTGAATTATTCTTCTCCACTGCGTGTTAAGCTCCAGCTGTGGTCTGCTGCAGATGTGCACCAAAGTAAAAAGCAGAAGTAACTAAGCTCTTGAAGAAATATTCAGGAAAACGAGTCATGAGTGTTGGCGACGGAGGAAACGACGTGGGCATGATATAATGTGCGAATGTTGGAGTAGGGATAGTAGGAAAAGAAGGCAAGCAAGCAGCTCTAGCTTCGGATTTCTCTGTGCTGGAGTTCAAACACATCAAGACACTTATGCTCTGGCATGGAAGAAACTCATACAAGAAAGGTTGAATATTCATTATCAGAAAGATGTCATCTTTTATTCATTTAAGAAGTCACATAATACAGTTGAGCTCTTTTTGGTAATATTTATTGTTTGATATGCAGCTACGACGCTAAGTCTGTTTGTGATTCACCGTGGTTTAATCATCAGCATCATACAGTTTATCTTCAGTTGTGTGTTCTACATGGTCGCGATTCCGATTTACAATGGCATGCTCATGCTTGGATACACGACTTTCTACACCTCTCTACCTGTGTTTTGCTTGATTTTCGATTAAGACATCTCCTTAAAAATGGTGCTACAATACCCGCAGCTCTACACGACTCTGCAGAAAAACAACAAGATGAACATCAAGGCTGCTTTGATATGGATCTTCATCAGCATTTACTAAGGGTCAGTCATCATGCTCATGACTGTGTCCATGTTCAAGGAGGCATTCCTTAGTATTGTCACTATCACCTTCACTGCACTCATCTTCATCGAGCTCCTCAACGTCTACTCATAAGTACCCATAATTAGCTGACTTTTCATTATTTGAGATTTGTAATTATTTCTTCTACTCCTGCTCTTCTTATAGATCCACACATTCCACATAGCGATGGTAGTTAGTTAGATCTTCACATTCCTGCTGTACTTAATGAGCATCCTGTTCTTGAACAACTACATCAATACTGACACCATTGACTGGCCTTTCTTCGTGAAAGTGCTTCTGATTTGCCTGACAACATGGATGCCCATCCACGCATTCAAGCTCATACAACAAGCATTACAGCCCAGTGAAGAAAAGAAAATCATGCGATAGGTATTCACTCTGAGAGATTTCATAGGATTAGCTGTTGCCCTAGGTGCTTTTATTGTGCTTATTTTCTTATATACCCAGTGAAGACTATTATCAAAAATAAATCAGCTGTATTGTCTGTTTGTTTAACTTGATGTTTGGTTTTTTTATCTGAAGTTCAACATGTTCCAGCCAGTAGCTAGACTACTTTTGAAGAGAAACAATACATAAGTGTGCAATCTGTTAACTTTCAAAATAAGAGAAGAGTAAGCAGATTGGGGGAGATCATAGCAGATTGGGGAAGATCATAGCTGATCTTGTCTTTAAAGCACTAAATTCTTCAATATTTTAAAATTTTAATAAAGTAGCAAATAATTTCCTCTCAAAAATTGGCTCTAAAACGTTGATAGTTTGTAAATGAAATATTTTATAGCTTGAGAGACTTTCTTTAATTCTTGGAGCAGTTCGCTTTTTATTCTGATTGAACAAATTATTCCAACACAAAGATGTAGATGAGTTGTTTGTCTAGAAATAATAATGCATTAAGTCAAACTTTTATTTCCAAATTGATTAATGTCCAGTAAGCAGTTAACTAAATCAAGACAAACATTTTTAATAAGTCAGAACATTGAGTTAATCTATTTCTGAGCAAACAATGAAACTCCATTGATGATGTACCCCGCATTTGATTTGCTTATTCAAACATCTTAACAGTCTCTTTAAAGATTTATATCTCCTAAGCTCTTTCTGCACAAATGGCAACTTTAAATCATAATTCATTTAATTTTTCTTTAAAACCTATTAGCTCACCATTACTACAGTCTTGTCTATTCATTACGTTTCTATCTAACATGGTGGTCAATGCAACACAGACAGTTATCCAGTAGACTTGTATTTCTTCAATTTCTGCTTTGAAGGTACCAATATTCCTAATATTCTTTTTTTCACATTTTTCTTCCTTGTAGCAAAATGAATTACATTAAAAGGAATCAGACTTTTCAAGTGTATGTAAATTGATATGGAACACTGCATTGGAGGTGAGCAAGTATAAGTAGGTCAAGTACTTCAGTGAGTAAGAACGAATTGAATTCTAGCAAATGACTTGTGAGAAACAACTTTAGCTTCTCCAGAAGGAACTCACTCACAGACGGATAGCTGCGATCTTCTCGGACAGCTAGATAGCTCTTAAATTAGCATTTCCTTCAGAGGAAGAAGACAAAGAACAAACTCACATGAAAGCAGTCTACAAAGATATTCTATATCTCCTGGAAAGACAAGACAATGCCTCTAGATTCGTTCTCAGACAGCTCCCAGCAGAATTTCATTTTCAAAATAACTTCTCGATTCCTCTGCTAGATCAAGATAATTATATTCAAGAGAAGGAGCTCATCCGAACAGTATCAGAGTACATTGATTAGCAAATTATAGATAGAAACCCTCTATATTTGCCTTCATCTAGGATAAATCATTCTGGAGAACAGACAGAATTGATCAATAATTGTATTAAAAGATATTAATGCTTCGATACAGACATTGGATCTGAAGAATCTGATATTCAAAATCAATCAGAAGAAAAATATTTGAATTCAGGAAATGAAATACATCAAATAACAGTAAGCAATCTTACATATGGTGAGATTATTTAGTAGTACATTGAAGTTGATGGGCTTGACAGTAGCGAATACTATGAGAAAATCTACAAATTATTCTGCATTTTAGGATGCCTTTATCCTGGATAAATCAATCAAATGATCACTGATATATTTTTAATTTTATTAAAATACCTTAAACCTTGTATATAATGCTAAATAAGATACTCAACAAAGTGCTGATAACTATTGTGTTGACATATTAGCTCAAATGTTACAAAGGCATACTACCTACATGTTGCAATAATAATTTAGAAAATATTTTGACTTCCTTTTTTGATCCCAATACTTGTTTCCGTTTTATCTTGCTAAATTTCTACAGCTACCCTATTCATCCTCCAGCTAGTTCTTTCCAATACTTAAAGATACAATTCAAAAGTTACAATATATTAGCTATTCAATCATTTTTGTTTCGTTTAGGGTTTTCAATATCGCTCAGATTTCTAATAATTCCATTAATACTGCAATATTAGAATTAATAGCAAACTAAACCATTATTTTGTAAATTATTTATGAGTTCTAGCAGAAAATAATTGTTGAGTAATTTTTATTCACCCTTTGCTTCAAATTGACTAGAATAATGGGCACCAAAAACAACAATCGAACTAAAATAATAATGCGCTAAGAATTACAGAAGAGGGACAAAAAGCATAAGCATTGAAATTTAGTTAGGGATGAAGAAGGTAATTGAATTTAGGAGGACGATCTAAGGTAGTATTGCTTCAACTGTAGAGCTCTCATTTTTCGAAGAAAGGTTCAATCAAAAAAATAATTGCATTTATGCAATGCAAGCACTATCTTATGATAAATCTCATAGCAAAGCAATCACAAGAATGATAAGAAGATACAAAATGGCAGCATGATTGCTTGTAACAATACATATCATAAGAATGCATTTAGGTGAATAAATATGAGTGTCCTGTGCATTGGCAAAACAAACTCAGCATGATTGATAGCGATGCAAGATATTGATATCAATCAGGTGAGTGAAGGGATACAAGGAAGAGTTCAAAAATAGGAGAGAATGCAGATCACAACAACGATCAAGCCATTCATCAATAAGCTTTTGGTCCTACTATCTCTAACTTTCACTTTCGAAATTGTTTACTTTCATACTAGTTCTTATTATCAATTTAGATGTTGTTTCAGAATCAGCAGAGCTTGTCGTTGGATTGAATTTATTTCAAAGCGAAGATATCTTCGAATTTATCATTCTATCTGAATTATTATGGTTAATCCAACTATCTATCTCCTTTTGTATTCTACCAAAGCACTCACACAAACAATTCAATTGTGGTAGCTTTGACTAATTAATCCTGCGTTTTCCCTGTCAGAAATCAGTCGAAGTAGCTCATTAACAAGCAAACTAAGGTCCAAACACTTTGCAATTTAATCTAACTAATTCAAAATCTTCCTAAACTTGTTTTACTTTTAGAGATCAGAATGGCAAGTGCTTTCTACATAATTACATATTCCTGCCTTCTTACAAGCTGGGCATTGAGTTTGCTGGCTGCTTATGTTCTCTCATTATCTACAAGCAAATCACAGTTGCTATTTCCATCAGCAGTATTTACTCTTTTTGTGATTGACAAGTCTATTCATATCCGCCATTTCATCAATAGCGAGAAGTACCGCAAACCAGGCTGGAGGATAATAGGTGGGTTCTTTGATATTGAGAACTTGCTGAGTCTGTATTACTAGAAGTCCTTATACTTGAGTAACCACTTCAGCGTTTGCTTGCGTTCCATAGCATTGATATTCATTAGCGAGTATTGCCTGTTCTGGAGACAAGAAGTGCTTTTGGTAGAGAATTCCAAAGTCAGAATGCTTCTTGAGCTCACTGCTATGTGGAATTACGCCTAGGCTGGATCAGTGAACTGTTTGTTCTTCAGTAGCGTCAATGACTTTCTCAACACAACCAGTACTTATCAGATCCCTATGATGCAAATCTAAAGTGCTTCATTACTAGCCCTCTCATCAGTAGTTGCCTTAGCTGGAAGTGCTAATCCCTCAGCATTCACAATGCTAGTATTAATCCGCGTGCTATTTGCTTGTTTAAGTATTGCACATAGGAGATATTTCAACTTAGATGTTTACAATCATTACTAATCATTTTCACTGAGAGATGTACTAGCAGCTGAGCTGTCGATATCTTGTATTCCACACAACACGATGCCTTTCAACAGTTACATGATTTCAAGAGGCCAAGGAGACTATTGCTTTAGAGACAAGCTGCATATATCTGATACATTCATTTTATTCAACAGGCAATTACAGCAACTACAAGCAGTTGTGCTTAGTGTAGTGTTATTCTACCTAAAGTAAGAAGTAATATCATGCACATCAAGAACTATGCTATTCTTCGTTTTAGTATGTGCAGGATTACACCATGTGTTTGGTATCCTCAACGCTATGGACATCATCTACAGAAAAATAACTAATAACTACAGATATTTCGTGAGGGAAGTTATTTCACCTGAAGAACTGTAGACTGCATTGCATAACTCTCCGCATGTGAGGTACGTAGAAGTCAAAGGATTAAATGGGATTGATTTTAATGGAAACACTCCGATCTTAAACGTAAAAGATGTAACTGCAAACTTCAACAGCAAGCTCTCTGCTGAGCTGTAGTAGGTTATATTCAAGACTATACTCAGTCCCAAGAAGGAAGAATATGACAGCAAAGTGCTAATTGGGTCACTTGTGAAGTTCCTGAAGCCCAACGCTGCTTTCTTCTCTCCTTCATTGATTCGAAGGCTACTTGAGTATATTGAGACATCTCCTTCGATGCCATAAGATCGGTATTTCATTTGTACACATTATCTCTCGAAGCTGCAGTAGTTGAATTTCTTCCAAGCAATATTCAACAGACTTATGAGGTTCGGAGTTCAAAAGGATCTATTTATTCTCTCGAAGACACACACTCACAGAAGATTAATTGATGACATAATCTACTAATTCTCGTCTCAAATGCTGCAAATCATCGTGAAGAATAAAGTACTTTGCCCAAGTATTCCTGTTCATCCCTAGCAACTTATTTATGACCTTATCGAAGAACTTTGAAATGAAAAAGAAAGAAAAAGACACAGTCTGAACAAATAATAGAATGCAATTAATGTAAACATATCAGTAGCAAAGCATTTAATCACAAATTAGATTCTGTTAATTTAAGCAGACTAGATTTCTATCTGTCAAAGAGTGAAGTGGTTTTGATGATTTAATGAAAGAAAGGTTCTTATTTAAACTGTGCTAATCTATTAATATGATTTAATATATTTGTTTAATTATTTCATAATGATAAAATTATGATACAATGATGTTGTGCACAGCAAAGATTATGGTTAAATACTGCTGTTTTGTCTGTAAACAGTACAATCCCAAGTAACCAAATTGGTTATGAGTTAAAATAAAGTATTTTAATTTATGTAGGTATGCCAGAAAAATAGAATGCAAACAGGAAGGATGAGTATAAAGAGAGAGAGAGTGCTCCAATTTAGAAGATTTTTAGAGAAGAAGAAGAAGAAGAGTAGTAGTAGATTCCAGTGTTTTTGAATTTAAGGTGAATAAACTCGTTCTTATGGGTCATTTAGCTTTGAAAGTTGGAAGGCTACGATTAAAAGTAATTATGATCTGAAGGTAAAAAGAAGAGAAGAAATTTCAAGAAAGGATAAGGAAAAGAGAAATATTAACTTGAGGCTAAATAAAAAACGCTTATTATCAAAAAAGAACAATTAAAAGTTAGCAAAAACTAAGGAGATAATTAAGAAGGTCATTTTTTTAAATTTGAAGCAATCAAATTTGCTCTCTAGGTTTTCGTTCTAGAAGAAGAACTAGGCATCATAGAGCTCGATACAGATCATTCATAAGGATGTTGATCTAAGAAACCTCATTTGAGAGCATTTGCAGGTTTCAAGGCTGGTATGACTCATATCCTAAGAGATGTTGAAAGACCTGGTTCAAGAAACCACAAGAAGGAAGTTGTTGAAGCAGTCACTGTTATTGAATGCCAATCAATGACTGTAGTCGGTGTTGTTAGTTATATTGACACTCCCAGAGGTCTACGCGCTCTCACTATTGTCTGGACTAAGACTCGATAAGAACACCAAGAAGAGATTCTACAAGAACTGGGCTAACTCCAAGAAGAGAGCTTTAGCTCATCACAAAAGAATTTCGATTAGAAGGTTTAGGGTCAGCTTCTCAAGAGAATCGAAAAAATTGCTCTGTTGTCAGAGTCATTGCTCACACCAACTTGAACAAACTCAACTGAAGATAGAAAAAGAATCAAATCTTAGATATTCAAGTTAATTGCAAACAAAGTAGAGTTTGCTAAGACCCTATTCGAAAAGAAGTTCGTGTTGATTCTCACTTCGCTGAGAACGAGATGATGATGCCACTAAGGGTAAAGGTTTCACTGGTATTATCAAGAGATTAGGTGTTAAGCATCTTTAGAAGAAAATACGCAGAGGTTACAGGAAAGTTGGGTGCATTGGTGCTTGGCATCCTTCGAGAATTAAAACTTCAGTTCATAGAGCTGGTCAGCCCGCGTATCTCCACAAAACTGAAACCAACAAGAAGGTCTACAGAGTCGGTAAATCAGGTGACCCCCTCAAACGCATCGACTTCAAGAGATGTCATTGATAAGGCTATTACTCCTTAGGTGGTTCCCTCATTACGGTGTTGTCAACAATTATTTCCTTATGATTAAGGGATCCACAGTTGAATCTAAGAAGAGAGTGTCAACCCTCAGAAGATAGATCATTACTTAGACTAATGGAACCGCTAAGGTAATCATTAATCTTAAGTTCATCGACACTTCTTCGAAGAGAGGAAAAGGACAAGTTCTTCGGAAGAGACAAAGAATAAAAAAAATCAGAGTGATTCAATCTTACATGTTTATTATTTTTGGAGTGTTCTGAGTTATCCCCACCCTGTCCCTCCCCTACCGCTAATAAAATCTTAACCAAATTTATTTAATCTTCTTTGATAATATTATTATTAGGTTACTTTATCATTCTGATCCATTTAGTTTTTCATATTATCTAAACGAAGAGCATCTTTTTCTTTCTCTCCCTCTCTTTCTTAATATTTATTAATCATGAATCCAATTTATTTTTGCGCTTTCTGCTAATTTCCCAAGAATCTTAAGATTCTGCATACATACAATCTAAATATTATCATCTCAATACTCTTTGAATGCTTCATAAAACACCTTCTCTTTGCGGACTGGTTTATGAAAGAGGTCTTTAATATAAATGGCTTCTCCTTCTTTTTCATGAGACTGCCAAGTGTAAAGCGAGGAATATCCTATCACTAGATGCCATAGTCCATGGTAAACCCTCAGGTAATCTGCATGCTCGTCCTGTGATAGAGAGAAGAATATTGCACCAAGGAATATCAAAGCTGCTCCTTTGATGGTCATTTCTTTGTTTGTTAGAATCTTCGTTTTGAGCGCAATAACTAGCACGATCACAAGGAATAAATACCCAAGAATCGGAGCCAAAGTCCAGGTGAGATTCCATGGGTCAGCGACTTAGAGACAGATGACGATCATCATCGCAGAGAAGTTCAAGTGTAGATCCAACTGAGGATTCCGAAAGTTGCCCAAGTAGATAAACAGTCCAATGAAGCACAATATCGCACCAATGTTATCTAAATACCACATTAGAAACAAGTTAGAAGGTAAAAAGAAGAATAATTCTGCAACTACTTACCCAACTGATGCCATTTGAGTTCACTCATGAACAGTTTTTCAGCTCCAATGCTTTCTGTCAAGTGATACATGAAGGACGTGACGAGTGTAAAGACTCCAACGTAAGTTTGGAAAATAAGTCCCTTTCGATAAATGAGGATAATCGCAGGCAGACAGGAGAGATTTGTGATAGCAGTGACTAGAATCATAGCCATACTCTCTCCGTAGGTGCAGCCATACTTGTGTCCTTCTTCTCTCCACTCTAAATATGAATTCATCGAGAATTAGCTGGTACCTTTATCTATTTACAGGATATTTAAATTTAATAATATTAAATAAAATTGGTTTAGTGGTTTTTTTTTGATAAACACTTTTCTCCTGATTTTCCTCCTTTGGTAAATTTCCTCAAGAAGTATTTATTAAATTGGTAAAGTTATATTAAGTCCGTCATCGGAATGCCCATCACACTATCCAAAGGTAGAAATGTAAGAATATTCCATAAATAAGCTTTTTAGACAAAATATCAGATAATAATATTATCTTTTGATTAGAACTAACATAATTCCAGAGTGTTTATTATTTGCAATGCAATTTTCTACCGAAATGTATGCTATCTATCCCAAATACCTTTCATATCCTTTACATACCAATAATACTTGCAAGATATCTCCTGAAAGTGCTTTTTTCTCAGCAAATCATTCCTGCCAAGAATTAATAATTCTTGAAAAATGATATTCATTGATCGTAATGTCTCATCTTTCAATGGTAATTTCCCAACCTGTTTAATTTGGATGAATTTCTTAAATAAACATTATAAAATTAATGTTTAAAACTTGATTAAATCCCCTCTAAAGAAGAGGATCTAGCAATTGAGGTTTTCTATTCTAAAAAGATTGAATTTCTAATAGGTTGAAAATTGTACAAATTTCAAAGCGAAATCTAAGAAACAAGCAAATATGACTGCTCAAAAGAGGGAGATTACACGTTTTAATTTGATACAGTGACAAATACATACAATCGAGAGTTTCATCTCTTTGAAAAAAGAAATAGTGTCAGTTAATGATATATTTTAGATCTGCAAAAGCAGCAACCACAATTGTCTTAAATCACACGTTTCTGAGAGGTTCATAGTTATACTAAGCGTACACCATAGTTTCCTTTCTGGGATTCTTAGAGAAAAGTTCTCTGAGAGCTACTTAAGCACCTGGTTTTTCATTGGTCTACCAGGTATACATAGCTGATTAACCTATTACTAAGTGCCATAAACCGTGTTTGAGTCGAAGATAATCTCCTTGTTTATTCTAAGAAAGTGCGAAGAACACTGCAGCTAAGAAAATGCAAAACAGTCCTTTGATAGCCATCTCTCGGTTTGTGAATGGTTTCGATTTTCGCTTGTATAAAAATATTAGACATATGCCAATATAGCCAAAGATGGGGAGCACAGTAAAGAGAATGTTCCATGGATCGGCAACTTAAAGTGCAATCACAATGATCAATGCTGAGAAGTTCAAGTGCATATCAAGAGCGAGATCTTTGAAGTTAGACATGTAGATAATCACACCAATGAAGCATAAAATCGAGCCGATATTGTCTAGAATAAAAAGAATAGAAAAAGTTAGTAAGTATGAAGATTATGTATGGTCTGTGGATTGATTGGTCTAGGGAAGAAAATTTAAAATATTAAGAAAAAAGTTTAACAGAAAATAGCTTATTTAGAGGAGAGAAAATAATATATTTGGTATTTGTTTAAAGGCTTTTCTGCAGTAAAAATAT
>Ga0302271_10002647_pt1 | contig 15919 bp, 21 predicted proteins | sample III_Bog_N1_1_FD_198767 | JGI IMG/M metagenome (GOLD analysis project Ga0302271, IMG submission 198767) | Peat permafrost microbial communities from Stordalen Mire near Abisko, Sweden - III_Bog_N1_1 | ecosystem: Environmental > Terrestrial > Soil > Wetlands > Peat | place: Sweden: Abisko...
CGTAGTGACAATGCCCTTTTCGGTATACTAGATGCGGTCAAGAACCTCAGGGTGATTCTTCAGAGCATTGAAGACATACGGGGAAAGAACCATTGTGTTGGGTCTGTAACCGGTGAGACTCGCCATGCGGATGGATTCACTGGTTACATCCTCGATAGGAGTGGATGTGCCAAGATTCCAGAACACAAAGTGAGTAGCATCCGCTGTGGCCTGGCCGGCCATCTGACGGGTCCAAACGCCGGACGCAAAGTAGTTTGCAGCCCACTGCATTTCACGCCGGACGAGCATTTTCTGCGAAACGAAAATCTCAGCATCCTGGTCAGCATCGAGAGGATCGTCGTAGTTAACACGTTCCTGCGGAGAAACGTCCTTATGGAATGCGTAGATCTTGCAGTAGTAACTGTCTGTGGATAGATCGTAGTCGCCGCCGGTGGACTCGGAAGTCAACCCGCGCACGGTAGCCTCATCACGCATGAAGTCGCCGGTGTTATAGATGAAGTACAGATCAGACTGACGTTTGACCGGCACAACCGGAAACACTTTATCAGAGATAAAGGTACCAGCATCCTGGATATACGCTACCGACATATTTGTAAGTGCTCTGTCGATATGAGCATCTGTCATTCTAGGCATTGGTTAACACTCCTTTCTTAAACTATTATTTTGACAGCTACAAACTGTCCCGCCGCTGTCGCGCCGGTAATGGCCACGCCGATAACTGTACCTGACGCCCAGGTAAGTGCTTTGCCGGTAGCATCAGTGGCGATACTGGCGCCGGCAGTGATTGCCGCGGCAGCTTCAACCATCACGATACCGTCTGCAATGGTAACGGTCTTGCCGACTGCAGCGTCGTTAAGGGTTACGCCGAGAACTACAGCATTTGCCGCCGGATAGACGACGCCACTGTTTGAATCAGCCGTAACAAAACGTCTGCGAGCAACCGCTACTGTAGCAGGCAGGCTAAAGCGCAGGTTGGGAATTTCATATGCGTTCATTAATTAGCCCCTCCTTTTAAGTATTCTTTGTAGAGATCCGGGTTCTGAGTGACTGCCTCAGATATTGCCTTTGCTTTGGTAATGGTCGGTTTGGCTTTGAGGATCTCTTCGGCTTTCGCCTCGATCTTGCCCCAGGCTGCATTGCTTGTGGTGGACACCTCGCCGGGTTTGCTTTTACCAACCTCGCCAAGAACATTGCTGTCAATAGCAGCGTTGACTGCTGTCAGCACCTCAAAGAGTTCCGGGGAACAACTCTTAAGAATACCAACCAGTTTACTCTGCTCGACAGGCAACGCTTTGAGTTCGGAGGCTTTGGCAACTGCTGTGGCTTCCACCTCAGCATCCCGTGCTTTCCTGACGGCTTCCTCAGCCGCGTCTTTCTGTGCTTTCATTTTAGTGAAGAGCACACGAGCAGCTTCAGGCATTGCTTTCAGCGTTTCACTTTCGTCAAAAGACTCTGTAGAAGCAGCTTTCAGCGTACTAAGTTCCTCCTGTACCTTAGCACAGGTCTCATTTGCCCGCTTGGCTTCTTCTTTAGCTTCAGTTGCCGAACCTGTCGCCGCTGCTTCTGCGGCCGCTGCTTGTTCTGCCGTTGTTTTGGTTTTTGCAATTTCACCGTCTAACCGGGTAATCTCAGCCTGTACAACAGCAGCATGCTCAGGTGTCATGCTTTTAAGGATTTCTGTAAATTCCATTGTATCACTTCGCTCCTTTCTTTTAAACAGTTCTATGAAAGCTGCCGAATTGGCTCCTTCATCAACTAAGTCGACCCGATTAACAACCAGATCCTCAAGTAAGTAGGGCATCCAAACTCACCTCCTAATTATATTATACGCTATTTGGTTGCGTTGTATATCACTAAAGCTTAATTCGCTTAGCTTTACCCTGAATGGAGAACATACGATAGACGCCCTGTTTAACCTGATTAAATACTTCTGGGTTAGTTATTTTAACTGTGATAAACCAGCCCTCAGGAACAGATCCTTCAGGAATACCTATTGCTGCTTGTTTAGTCTTTGTAAACACAATAGACTCAACAACAACACCCTGCTGCACACCTTCATGCATTACACCACTACCACGGTAATCTAACATAAACTGTATAGCCGCCTTTTCCAGTGTAGCTGGCAGTATTATATCATCTGACCAGTCAAGTGGAAGAGACCCATTGGCTTGCACAGATACATTAGCCCAACCGCTAACAAGACCCTCATCTTCATTAGCAGTTGGTGTAGCAGACTTCTGAATGTCAAAATTAACCGTAAAGTCTCGGGTCTCTTCTAGATAGATACCGTTCATTAATTCTCACCTCCAGTGTAGTTCATGTCATTCTGTTCCAAATCTTTCTGAGAGGTGTCGTCGGGCAGTTTATTATTATGCGCATCATCACCCTGGGTTTTTGGTGCACTTGGAGTCTTACCCGGGTTATTTGGATCAACAGTTGGTTTAGGTGCTGCTTGAGGTTTGTACACTTCTTTAAATGTCTCATCATCAAGATCAGGCATTCCAAGAATGTGCCTCATGTAGCTCAATAACTTTTGATCGCCGGCAATTTGAACACCCATAGAACGCATAACCAATGCAATTTCTTTGAGTGAAGGTGTCTGTAGCTGTCCAGGCATAATTGTAGGTAACTTAGTAATCCCTTTGAAGTTGTTAAATCTGAACAACTGTGGCACCGCCTTAGAATTGAACACATCCGCAATGTTGTTTAACTGGGATTGTAGAGAAGCTGCCAACATAGATTCTTTTGTATCTGCGAGAGCAAAGGAACCTGACTGTGTACCGAGTAAGATTATATCGGAAAGCAACGTTATTGCAATGCGATTATCATAACGGTCAATCGTGGCACCTATGTCTATTTGTCTACTAGAACCTGACGTCAGCAACTCTAAGTTCCACCCGAAAGGAAGTAGTAACCCTTCTTCAGAGTCGCGTCGAACAGATGCAACCAGTTCTTCTGCGCGTACCTTAAGCAACACCATGTCAGGATCATCTGGATTCCATAAGTCCAGTCCCTCTGGTGCAGTCAATATTGGAAAACCGGCAAGGTCACGTTCAATGCCGATACCCTCGATTTCTTCAAAGTGTTTCTTGAAGAACCATGGTCTATAGGCGTTTCTTAGAAGTGACTTGCCTTCAGGGTTGTCTCTACTAACTCGTGTCCTGAACAGTAGTCCCTTGGACATAGGTATTACAACCCGCTCCATAAGAGGTTCTGCAAGTTGTATCACACCTGTGAGTTCATTTTCCTCATTGTAGATCCACTCCCAGATAGACCGTTGTGACCGAACAGGCATTGCCCGCCAACCTACACGTCCATCCGTATACTGACTGAGGTACTTTGGATTGCGTTCCTGGGGTCCACGTCTGATCTTATACACTAACTCATGGAAACTGAAACCATACGTGAACATGGAGAGTATCTCAGAGATGACATTTGCCCACGACATTTCCATGTCATCCATGCAACTCTTCAGAAACTCTGCCGCATCAGCGTCTGCTTTTTCTGTGCTTGCCGCCTCGACACTCCATGTAGTACCTCTGATAAGCATCTCTGCCAGGTACAAAATAGCACCTATAACAGGGTCGTTATCAGCCATCTCTTGATATATCTTACCCGCACGTGGCCACCGAAGTTCAGGCAAGAACTCTTCATAGATGTGCGGTCCATACCGTCTTAACCCGGTTGAACCAAATTCGCTAAGATCTATGCTACCTTTTGGCATGCTTTAATCCCTCCTTAATTGTTTCCAATATGATCCGCCGCTTTTCTTTACGCCAGACGGTGCTCTTATTAGAGTTGCATTTCTGAAATAGTTGAAGGCGCCAGAGAAACCGTCTATAGTGTCATCCTTTACGCCATATGGGAAGACATCAGCCTCGTCTAGAAACGGTAACATATTTCTGCATCTATCTGATATAAGTACTTTGCCACTTTGTGATGCAGCAGACGCCGTACGCGCCCGCTCGACCTTTGACCCGGTAGAAGCAACACCAAGGAAGTCATACCCCTGCAAAATATTCCTGGAGTAGTGATCTATTGTGATATCACCAGATGATCCAGGCTCTTTTTCCATGCGTATAGCTACAGAATAACCGTCTGCTTCAGCAGCATTCTTAACGGCTACTTCTACATCACCAGGACCTTTTTGCATGCGCACAATGTCCTCAATCCAGTACATACCCTGGTAATAGGCTAGTTTTAATCCAACAGTCCAGTCAGGATCTCGTCTATCGCGACTCTTGGTCTTAGTCTTGCGTTTAGTTGGGTCAGTAGAGGCCATATCCCAGAAACGTACTCGCCGAGCAACAGACGGTATGCCTGATGCTGGCACAATATTGAACCAGTGTCTACTGAACATGTCGCCGGCTGCTTGTATATTCCAGTTACCATTAAGTAACCGCTCTCTCTCCACAGGGTCCAACTCGTCGAGTGACTCGCGATAAGCGTCAGCATCTAGGTATGGGTTGTCGTCAAGACTCGCTCCTATGAATACTCGACCATGGTCTGCACCCTCAATAAAGAACCGCTGATAATAGTAATCGCCAAACTGTCCACCAGGGTTGGCCGTGGCCCTGAACCTCAGAGGAACCTGTAAAGTCTTAGGCTTGCGAAGACGGGAGAATAAGTACCGGTAGTTAGCAGGGTCTATGTGCGTTGGCTCATCCATGCCGATGTACTGGAACTCAGCTCCCTGGTAGTTGTAGCAGTCATTCATTGACTCTAGATAACCAAAGCTCAATGAGGCACCAGATGGAAAGTCGTACCTATGTTCTTTCTCAGACCACTTGACTTCCTTGTTCTCTACAAATGGCATTAGCCATTGCTTTGACATATCGATCAACGCGTTAGGCTTTGACAAATCTGCGAATGATTTACGAAATAGTATTGCAGAGTATCCTGGGATATCTACAAACTGTAACGCTCCCATTAGTTGGGCAACGGACTTGCCACCACCAGCTGCCCCACCATACAAAATCTCTTTGACGTTATTCATCAGTAAGAATGCTGTTTGCTTAGCCGTTGGTGTGTATGGTACATACTTGGTTAAGCGTGGAGTAAGCATGCGTTGCAATGCATTCTTGTCTACACTACCGAGGTCGACATTAATAGCGTCAGTCATTGTCCGGCCCCACTTGCCGCATGATCGTCCGCCACTTAAATATCCTGTTCAACCGTTCTTGACTAAAGAAGTCCTGCTTCATAAACCAGTCCTTGAAGTCATCAGCGCCCTTTGAACTGTTGCACTTGCTACAGGCAGGTATGATATTTTCCTGCATTGTAGTTCCACCGCCGGCATGCGACAGCAAGTGGTCCCGCGTCAGTCGCTGATTCCTCTTGGGGGTGCATCCGCAATAGGCACACTCACCACCAAAGAATATTAATATCTCTTTCCAGTCTTGATGTGACAACTTCGGTTCAGCCTCGCCACGCCGCTTCTGCCCACCAATGAAGTCTGAGTGGTACTTCTTGTTACTATTCTCATGCCGTCTGATGTTGTAACACGTCTTACAGTCAAGTCTGTAGATAGGTGACCCATCTGCGTCACTGCCATTCTTTGGGTACTCATCTATAGGCTTCTCTTGGCCACAGAACACACACCGACGGTACAACTTGCCGTCCTTGAAGAATGTCTCTGACTCAAATGCTCCATACATACGCTGTGTTCTAGCCACTATGTGTCCTCCTCTATCATACTTGCCGACGCACCACTGTCGTCACGTGCCACAACCTCACGAGTGGTCGTCGTGGTCTCCTTGACACCCAGTGATGTAATATTACCTAGCACACCAGCTTTAGCTAGGATGCCAATAACTTCTTCCAGGTCACCTTGCTTGGTTTGGTTCTTCTTCAGTTCCGGGTTGTTGTTATCTACAATCAGTGTCTGCCGTATGACCTCCTGGGTCTCCGAGTCTGTCTGAGCCTTGCGCTCCATCTCAACCATGACCTTGGCCAACGACGCAATCTCACTTGCCTTCATCTCCTCGGGCCGCATGGCGTCAATCGCAGAGTCCAGTTTTGCGCGTAACTTGGCCGCCATGGTGAGGTGGCTCTTGTTCATTGCAAGGATCTCATCCTTGCGTTGAAGCATTGTAAACCTGTCACACTCATTGACCCAGAGTTGCATCCGCGATGGAAAGCTCCAGCGCTGCGCTACTCCCTTAACTACACGGTAGGTTGTCTTTAGTTGCTGCGCCACGTCGGCGTAGTTAGGCTTCTTGCCTGGATAACTATCGCGGTACGCACACCATATAGAGTACTCCCACTGGGTCTCCCCCGGTTGTACCAGCCATGGGTCGATACCTTGCTCCTTTGCCTCAGCGATCCAGTCGCCTTGGTGCTGCCGATAATAGTTGTACCTGGCATTCTCCGCCGCGGCGCAATCCGCGCACAGATGCTGGTCAGCGTTGCTGCGCTGCTTTGTTTGGTCGCACCGGGCGCAGTGCACCATAATGGGCGACTCGACTAATAGAGTTAATGGGCTAACTATTTCCATATCATCATTCATGTGTATCACCTCCTACATAAATTTGTCATATGATGTTTTTAAACTACTGTCATTAATATGTGTGTAAATTTGTGTTGTGGATAATTTAGCGTGCCCAAGTAACTTAGATACTGTTAATAGATCCATACCATGTTGCACATTTGCGGAAGCCATTGTATGCCGTAATACATGTGGCGATACCGATTTTTCTATATTTGTTCTAGCAACTATTCTACTCAAAGCGCGTTCAAGACCTGGTTTACCTATAGGATCATAGGGGTACCTATAACTTGCAAACAAAGAATCCGACTTAGCTGGTCTAGTTTCTAAATATTCTTGAATGTATAACTTACACTTGGGCGTAAAGAATACTTTACGTATCTTGTTACCTTTACCAATGACATTTAATGAGTTATCTAACCCGTTGATATCTATCAACTTCACGTGCATTACTTCTGATAGTCTGCAACCTGTTGCAAAGAAAAATTCTACTAGAACTTTCTCTCTTATATCTATACAAGCATTACGTAACTTTTCAAGTTCTTCAATACTTAAACAGGTACGAAGTGTACTTGTGTCTACTCTAAATAACTTTAGTTTAACAGATGGATCTGATCCGATAACTTCTTCAATAAATAACGTTTTAAAGAATGAACGCAATGTTGTAATTTTATTATTCAGTGTTGTACGTTTAAGTTGTTTATTCTGCATTATGGATAGATAACTTCGCAAGTCATTTATAGTTATATATTTTACCGGTTTATCTACAAAGGTACTGAAAAACAATAATTCTGCTTTATATGTATCTATAGTAGACTTTGCAATACCTTCCAGTTGTTTTAGTTTAAGAAAATACGTAATCATACTATGTAAGTCACTGTCTACTGTCACATCAGGTAACTTCTCTACTGAGTATGCATCAAGGTGAGTAAGTAACAACTGCTTAACATACTTTTGATCTATTGCGTATTGTTCAGCCAAATCAATTAAAATTGCACTTGTAATGTCAAGTTTTGCATCATTCATCGTTACTTACTCACCTTAAATTTTATTTCTCTAGTAAACAAATGGTTAAATTGGCTTACTGTAGTGCTCCACTCGCGTCTGCGTGCGCCCCGGCAAGTCTGCGCCCTTTGCGCTCGGCTTTCCTGGAGCATATCCGCGTTTGTTGCCTGTATAGGTTAGAAGCGAATGCAGCACACCCGGTAGGATTGCAACCTCCTCCGGAGCGGCGCCAGTGCCTGTCGCCCGGCGAATAAAGGCCACCACCTCCGGAGCGGCGCCAGTGCCTGTCGCCCGGCGAATAAAGGCCACCACATCGCCGATAACCTGTTTCTCTTGACCGTCATCCATTAATTTTTCACCCTCTTTTTTATATAACCGATGAGAAATTGACTGCCTTGTATGTCACCGATATGCCGTCAGCACCAATAGTGTAGGTGTCAACGGTCAAATACTGCTTTGATGGGTCGTATCCATTGGGCGCGGTACTGATACACAGCAACCACCCCTCCGCTTTCAGTTCATCAGTCGGAAGCAGATTATAATTGCTGACCGTTCTGCCATCACTCAAAACGCCAACTTCCGGAAGCCCCCAGGCGTCAACCGCGCCATCCACAATATGAGCATATTTGTTCATAGAGCCCTCCTAAAAAACGATCGACGGTGGGACGATGTTGGCGTCGCACCATGCTTTTGTCATGCCGTCTAATCCTAATGCTGTTAAGTCTACGGCAATAATTCCGTCAATATATCCTGCCACAGAATCACTTACGGTAGCTGCAGAATATATGCACTGTATTCGGATACCGCTTGTACCCGCATTGACAGTGAAAATGTTAGATTGCGGTTCCCATTGGTTAGTATTTACTGCAATCAGATTTAACTGATTTGCGCTTGAACCATAATCGGAGCATCTGCACATTATCGATGCCGTTCCCGCTACAGAGGTTCTAAACACTTTACAAGCAAAATAGATTTTATGTCCGACCGGTACAGTTATGTCCTGATGGCATCTATAGTCTGAATTTCCGACTATGGATTTGTAGATGGATTTTGTACCATAATAGGGTTTTGTGGTTACAGCGTCTGGTAATGTAGTGATCGTGCTCCACCCGTTCAAGTCATTCTCGAAACTGCCATTAATAACTAGATTCGGGTATAACTTATTGCTTATTCTCAAAAGCTGATGATGCCATATCATGTCGCCCACGCTCCTGATACTGACCCGCGCCAAGTAGTACCGTTGTTCCACGAACTGTACATCAGCACGTATTTATTTCCCGCCGTGAACGAAGGCACAATGCCGTTTTGCCATATGATTCCGCTTGGATGGGTAATTGCAGCTGCCGAAACATAGACCAGCAGAACCGTCACTGGAAGCAATATATTTGCATCTGTCGGAACATTTGAAAACTGAATGGTCTTTGCGTTCGTATCGCTTATGGTCACCATAAAATTTGGGCCCTTTGAAAGGTCGAGCGTGAATGTGTTGCTGACTGCGGAAACTGGTGTATATCGTCTTGTGTAAGCATCTAATTGGCTAATTTGTGTACTAGAGTCATTTTGTTGCTTTGCTAAATTTTTGTATCTAGCTACAAGTTCAGTAAAGACACTCATGACTGCACCACCGTTATATCAAACACACGATAGTTACCAGACCCCAGCGCCACGGCGCCTGTGACGACTGCAATACCACCAACACAAACCACATTAATAATGTCATATGGGTAAACCGGGTCACCATCTACAAGGATATCTGGTGTAAGTAATGTAACACCGCCTTGCCTTGTTCGTGTCACAGTTAATGTAGTACCATTGCTTGGAGATATGCTAAGTAAGAAACCTACAAGACTATTCTCGACTCTATCAATTAGTAAATACTCAGAATCCAACTATATCAACCCCTTTCCTATTTATATTATACGACTTTTGGCTGCACAGTATAGCTACAAGTGCGTCTGACCTGTAGTTTGGTACAAGATTACTTCCTGCTTACTAGCAGGAATGAACCTTATTAATACGTGCGCGCAACACGTTCGTAAGACTACCTTATTAAACACCCGCAAAACACTCAACGAACTCGTTACAAGTGACCCTTATACCCACAGAAGCGTCTAAATCAATTATTTGGGTTACCCCTACCCTTTAAACTGCTAAAATTAGGCTTTATCTACAAAACTTGCTAGTTTCTGGGCGATTATGCGGCGTCGGGGCACTTTTTGGCTTTTATTATGCTGTTATTTGACCATATTTGACTGCTTTATAAGGCTCTGCGGTACTGCTATTAGGCTATTCTGGGTGTCTTTTAGGCTTAGGTTTAGGCTGCTTGGATTATGCGCCTCCGCGCCAGGCGTCGCTCCTGGATATGACAAAATTTTACAAATTTAGGCTTTTTTACCAGAAATGCCAAATTTTGTCATATTTTGACATATTTTGGCAAATTGGAATAGTTACAAAATCGTAACTATTTGATATCAAATTGGTTCCAATTTGATTCCACTTTGTGGTTACTTTTTGATCCAAAAACGTTATAATAATATTATGAATGATTGATTAATAAATGACTTGAATCTGAAAGAATTCAAAGTTTCGATCGATCAAAAATTGAACTTTGACAACTAAATAAAGTCGAAAAAGTCAAAGTTCTAACTAACCAAGGAATCAATATAACTAAAAGAAAGTGGTAATGACAAATGACAAACTTAAAAGAAATCGAACAAATAACGTTAAAATTCGAATCTAACGTTGACTTAATCGCGAAAGAACTGAAACGCGTTCAGTCGATTAAATGTCGTCTGAAAAAATGTAAAGGAAAAAGTTCGTATACGACTGAAATGACAGAAGTCTTAAAATACGAACAAGTTCTTAAAGAAGCGAGAAATCTTCTCGATCCGACTGAAAAACCGGTAACTATGTTCGAACAAGACGACGTTGATCAACTTGATTATGACGAAACTATTAAAGCGATCAGATCAATTCAATCAAAAAAGACTTTAACAAAGTGGTTGACAACTGTCGAATGCGACAATGACGAATATAGAAACGCAGTCAGAATCGAAAAAATGTTAATTGAACGTCGCGAATCAACGAAACCGGTCGAAGAAACGAATATCAGAAAAACAGACGTTCAAACAATAATCGATACGATCGAAAGTTCCGGAAAATTAAGTCAAGAAAAGATACTTGAATTGTTGAAAAATCTAGTCTGAAATCAAGAATCCGGTCAGTCTGAAAAGACTGACCGGATATGAAAAAGAAAGTTGGTAAAGGACATGGCCGGAATCAAAAAGTTTACGGTATATTCGCAAATCAGAAGTTTAAGACAAATGGTCGGGGATAGGTTGGACGCGGACGACTTTAAAGGAAAAGACTGGAATGAAGTTTGGGATGTCCTACAAAATCTTGAATGTAAACTGGAAAACATGAACTTAAAGGAGGACGGGGAGGATTAATCCTCCCCTTCGGGGAAAATGATACTTAAAGCCAAAAAGATCTTAAACGTCCTTTTCTGGACTGCGTGTTGCCTATTCCTGGTTTGGTGCTGTATAAGTTACATCGACGTAATTGGCAACAATTCTACAAGTCGTGTTTTCGCTGCCTGGAATATCTTCGAGCTGCTCTTTTGAGCAGCTCTTCCTTTTTGCCCCGCACAGCGTGGCACGGCCACAGTCAGTCAATGTCAAGCCGCATGTGCGGACGCGGTGCAGCCTCAGTCGTGCTGCGCACTGCAGCCGTGGCTAAAACCCGTCTGTGCCTCGCCGCGGCCGCTAAAAGCCACGGTTCGTCTGAGAAGTGTTCCGGCCGCTAAAAGCCACGTATAGTTCACACAACGTGATGGCTGCTAAAAGACCAAAAGAATACCGCAGTCGGTTAAGACTGCGGTCTATTCTTTATCTAAACGATTCCATAAGTCCGATACAGTAGTTTAGTTCATCTGTTTGTTTAGTCTCAGTACAAAATATCTTGTAAATATCTAAGGCTAACCAGATTGCAAACCGCGTTTCATTGTCGAGATCGATTGTGCAGCCGGTTTCCGTGTTTTTCATTTTGCCCAACATTTCATAGTTCAAGTTTTCAAGACACATGACCTCGTCGACATTTGCCCGATCGTCAGCCACAGTCCGTTGAACATGTATAACCTGAAGTACGTCCAACAGTTGACGATGTCCGATAGTTACCGTTTTGATTGTTTTGTCCATTTCAATACCACTTTCTGTCATTTATTTTTGGCCTATTATTATTATACCACAACTACAGTGGTTTGTATTCAGTTTTAGAAATTTTATCTTTGGCTGCGCGAACCAGCTACAGCCGGACTGAGCCAGTGCCGACTCTACGTAGCTACAGTTATACGGGAATAAGGGGAGCCGCTAAAAGCCACGGCCGGACCACGAAAATATGCACTGCGCAGTTGTGATCCAAATAAAGGAAACTATGTAGCCGCCGCATCGTTCTTCTGAAAACATATTCGCAGCTGCAAGTTTTTACGTTATAATTATATCATGATTGAACATTGAAAACTGAATAAACAATCAAATCATGCGGCCACTGCAAAGTGTGGCAGCCGCATGGGAGTGCGGCAGAAATGGAGAATACCATGTCAATCAACGAACTGTTCAACACTAACGAGAATCTTGAAGCCGCAGCCAACGCGCGAAGCCTAGCGGGTACCGCTCAGTTGACAAACCTGTCGACGAACATCGCCAACTCAGTTATTAAAACGGTCGAAAGCGATTTTGATACGTACAAAGAACTGGTGACGAAATCAAAAGTGGACCACAACGCAATGGACCAGCTCATCTGCACAGCGTACGATCTGTCTGCAGTCGACATCACGTTCTTAACTGAGCTGGATGAAACTACAGTCGAGAACATGCTCAAGAGCCAGCAGTCCAAGCGGTCGCGGTCCAAAGGCAAAGTCATGACGATGGATAACTACCGCGCCATGATGACAGGTGCCATCGCTGAAAACCTCATCCGCTTATCGACTGGCAAGTCGAAAGGTTCCTCCGGCCTTAACAGAGCAAATGGTTCGCTCGAGTATACAGTCGATCAACTGGCTGAACTCACTGGCGATCAGGAAAAGCTGCGTAAAGAAATACGCAACGTTCAGTCCAAGAAGTCGATCATGAAATCGAAAGAAGACTTCAACGAGGACGACCTGCGGTGGCAGGCATTGCTGGTAGCTGAAGAGCAACTCAAAGGACTGCGGACGGAAACCAAGACTGTTGTCGTCGACGATACCAAAAACGCGCTGACTGCCCTGTTCGATGGACTGGACCCCAGCACTCTCACAGATGATGAACTTCGCGTACTGTTGCAAGCAGCTTACACGCTGGTCAAAGAACCTGTCGTGGAACCTGAACAGCAGTTAGAAGAAACCGTCGTCGAACCTGTGGTTGAAGAACCCGCCGCGGAACCCATCGCCGAAGAGCCGGTCGCGGTTGAAGAAACCGTTGAGGAACCTACAGTTGAAGTTCAGCCGGAAGATAAGGGCGACGATGAAGCCTTGGCGCTCGTCAACAACAAGAAAAACCGCAAGCATTAATCCAAACAGGCTGCGCACCGCTTCGGCGGTGAGCAGACCATAGAGAAAGAGGATGCAGTATATGTCTAACATCAAAGTGCTTTTCGCATTTGAAAAAGAAACCACACGCACACTGCGATTCAAAGAGCAGTTGGACGGCCCAATGGATACACCCGTCATCGGCACGCTGTATGTGCCAAAGGAAACTCTCAAAGCCCTCGAGTACAAAGAGGGCAAGCAGCTTGTAGTTACCATCGAAGTCTCTAAGTAGTCAATCACCACCACTTTCTTTCAACCCGCCGGTCTTGTCAGCCGGCGGGTTAACTTATACCCTGGCTGCGCAGTTCGCCTTGGATTGGACTGGCCGTGGTTGATCTACTAGTTTGTGGACGGCCTCGGTCAGTCGTTGCGTGAGCAACGTGTTGCAGCCGCGGCCAGTCAGTGCTGGGCCGCGGCGGCTAAAAGCAGCAGCACCGCCTCGTCCGGTAGAGACTGCATCACGCTACGCGGCCACGAAACAGTCGTGGAGCCAGGCGGATACAATGTCTTGCAATTCTGAAGCCAAGCGGCTGCCGGCACTGCGTAAAAGGAAGGTTGTCCACCTGGGAGGCGGTGCGGAATCTACAGGACTTGTTTGTAGTTAGTCCCATCGGCGCGTCGACGCATCAATATTGACCTGCCCTCTTGCCTCGCCCCTGCGCCTACTCATTAGAAGGACGTTTGTTTGCGTTACAGATTCAGCGCGGCGCCAGGTCTGGCCGCTTGAATACGTATTGGGTACGCTTCATCGCTTATAATTACAAACTATCTCTGTCTCGTCGGAAGGGTATACCTACAGATCCAATTGGATATAACAAAAAACATAATATATATAGATAAGAAAAAACTATTTAGAAAAAAAGCAAAATTCATTTATTATTATAGACTAAAGCACAAGTAGGCCTCTGTAGTTTTTCCGGGGCGCTGTGGCGCAGACACACAGTCATTCATTATCTAACAAACATTATTATCTCAACAATCTCAACCTTCTCAACAATCTCAACGTATTTTGACGCTTTACATTATTGACGAAAAAATTTAACAATCAAATTGTGTAACCAATATATAATACATCACACAATTTTAAATTGTTAATCTCATATATACTTATTAACCGCAAGCAAAATACGTATAGTTAATAATACTTTGTTAGATAATAATATCGTTAGATAATAATGTCAAACAGCTATACATAATCACACAATCGCGTATAATATAAGTAGGAGGCGATAGTAATGATTGTATCTAAAGAAGAAACCAAACAGCAAGATATAACCAATGCAATGTTTGCATTATGCAAAGCTTTGACTACCGACGCGCGCTGCAAAGAGGCTCGTAGTAGCGCCGCAGTAAGAAGGAAACAAGCAGAAGAAACAAGATTGTGTAGTTACTGTCACAAGCCGTTGCTCACGCCATCTTTCAGGCACAAAGAAGCCTGTAGTGTATGCGGGCAACGCGTTGACAGGTTGCTGGCTAACAAGAGCAAGTTTTTAAGTGGCAACTATCATGACGCAGTGCTTGAGGCGATGCGCCAAGACTATGCAGAGTTACTAGAGATACCTTGGTCATTGGGCGCCGTGCCTCTCCCTCAAGTAGTTGAGGCACTAGACACACTGCTGCTTGCTGTGGACGCATTAGCACGGTACCACAAGCAACAACGGCAACAAGAGTTTCTGCTTAGCTTAGAGATTAGACGCAAGGATGCGATACGTGCCGACTTGGTATTCTTTGGTGCTAAGGACGGCGAGTGGCTTGATGAGAGGGTTGAGGAGTTGTACAATGAGCGCTTCTTGTAAGTTTTGCGGTGCTACAGAAGGCTCTATAGGGCGACGCGGCAATGCGATACATATTAACAGAGATACCTTGTGTGGTCCTTGCTATACACTACTTGAGAAAGTCAAACGGCAACCAGACAAAGTTGCTGCTGATGAGATGGTTTGGTTTGAGACAGCGTGTAAACAGAATATAACTCTTGGTATGTTCGTACCTATAGTACAACGGCGACAAGCACCTTGGTCCTGCAAACGATGCGGTAAGCAGACTAACAGAGACGAGCACTACACTAACAACTGTGTGTCATGTGCTGAAGAGATACGACACAACAGACTGATGCCACCAAAGTCTCAACGCAAGGTAAGATCTGATAAGAAATGTCCTGGCCAATAGCCAGGACATCTTCTTTTATTTGGTTTGCATCAAGTACGGTTCAATCATCGCAAGACCTTCCTTGCGGTTTTCAGGTGTTGCATCCGGCAGAGTCCTGTAGATCTCATCGCGTGTCTCTTGGATGACCTTGCCCAAGGACGTCGCACTTGTCTCCGCGAAGATGAGGTCGGGTTGCTTGGTGATGCCTTGCAGTACGCCTTGGAGCTTGTCGAGGTCATGCTTGGCACCTACATATCGCTTGCAGTTTTCGAGGAATGTCATGGTGGTTAGATCTCCTTTTGGATTATATTCACTCAGCGCGGTGGCGCTGTCGTGTTCAACATAATCCACAACCCATTTCAGATATGTCTCTATACAGTCTGTTGCTATAGTGTAACCACGATTGATCATTGCTATGAATACCTTCTGTGATACCTCATCAACCATGTACATGGTCTCTGTGACTAGGCATATATACAAAGTGCCCGCCCGCATGTTAATCCAGAATAGGTAGTTCATTTAGTACCTCTGTGACACTGTCATGTTCAACATAATTCACAACCCAGTCTATCTCTATAATTTGTGCTACATGTCCGCATACTGGACAACGCTCGATTAGATTGGGCGACTTGGTTAATGTGTCACACTTGCTACAGAACCAGGCATATCTTGGTATCCTTGGTAGTTCTGCTGGACAGGTTTCTGTGTCCATGACATCT
>Ga0302271_10002648_pt1 | contig 15917 bp, 8 predicted proteins | sample III_Bog_N1_1_FD_198767 | JGI IMG/M metagenome (GOLD analysis project Ga0302271, IMG submission 198767) | Peat permafrost microbial communities from Stordalen Mire near Abisko, Sweden - III_Bog_N1_1 | ecosystem: Environmental > Terrestrial > Soil > Wetlands > Peat | place: Sweden: Abisko...
CGAGTATTAAATTATTTTTTGTAGTGCTACATAGATTTAGCTTTAAACCCTGAAGATTAGAAATTTCTTAGATTCCAGCTAAGAGCTATGTTGTTGTAATCTAGTAAACAGTACATTTCTCAAAGCTCAGATCGAGAAATCTTAAGTTATGCGTTTTTGATAGAAGTAATGAAAAAGATTTTCCCCAATCTAAACAGATTTAATGTTTTTCCAAATTCAAAGATAGACTAACGAAATTGAATTTTAAGCCGTTCGGAAAGGCAAAGGCATTGCTTGTATCCTCGATACTATTGGATTTTTCATCAGTATTGTCAGAAAAGTCCAATGAAAGCTTCTGTATGTTTCTCAATTTACACAATAAGAAAAAGAGAAATTAATATCTGCTCATGTAAATATTGTTTTTAGATAAGTTGAGATTGAGATTCTGCAGAGCTGGCAGGTTTTCAATGTCTTTCGCTATGTCCCAGACAGTTTAGAGTTCAAGTTTGTTGTCTGCAAGGTCGAGCACTAGAGATTAGAGGTTTAAGAGGGTGTGCTTTTCATTGAATAAGAGGTCAATGCAAGGACTTAGCCTGGAGTCTTGGAAGGAAAACAAACGGGATTGATTCATGGTAAACTCAGCTACTTGATTAGAAACGTCAGAGTCTGGTTGTCTTCTGATGCTAAATCTAATGATATTCGGGAACTTATTGAAAAACTAGTCTTCTGCTTTATCTTAATTAGTCAGATTAAGCACCCAAGTACTCAGCTGAGAAAGAGATCTGGAGATGTCAAAATACATTGGGATTATGCTTTCGATGTCTGAGTGTAGATTGCTCAAAGAGAGAGTTAAGACTCTCAAATTAACCAGTTTCTTCAATGAAATAGCCAGATTGTGTATGGCTTCCCCTTAGAGACTGTTGAATTGTAAGTCTAACTCCAAGCTGGAGAGATCACAAAGATTGGATAGTCCTTTAGAGAAGAGACTATAAAAACCTGATTTTTGAAGGCAGCTCCTGTTGAATTTCAAAGACAATTCATTTTGCTTGGCTAATTAGGAAATATCCAACGAGATCCATTCTGCCTAGTGATCAGAGAGCTGAATGTCTGATACTTCGATGGTTAAGGCAGCTGAAATGCGAGGATCAGGAAGAGAAGATAACAGTTGGCTCAGAGTGGTTTTCTCGATAAAAGGGGATTGTGTATCAGTAGAATTAAGCTCTAAAATAGATTGGCTGCTAGGCTCTACTAAGAATGAGCGCTTTATCTTGTTATCATTTGCGTTTTCATACAAAATATTTATCATTGAGAATACTATTTTTGGATTTATTCTTGATTTAGTTGGTTTTACTAAAATGTTGAATGATTTTCAATTTGAACAATGTTCCACAAATTGTTATTATTATGACTATTATGATTAATTGTGGCTAGAGGATGATTGAAAATAATTGAAAGATCTAATCCTTTTATTTTTCTGCTTACTGGTGTAATAAATTCTTTTAATAGATAAAAAGCAGAAACAATCAGAATCCTTTTATGAAAAGATTTTCAAACTCCCCAAAATGTATGATTAAATTTCTTTCACGAATTTCTTAAGATTGAGTGAGATTCAGTAGTTTTGGAAGGTTTTGATTTTGATATGTTTCAAGCAGTTCAGCTATTTTGTTTGTTGTCTGCAAGACCAAGGGATCAAGACTAGAGATATGAGAGGGTGCGCTTTTCATTAAATAAGTTGTCAATGCAAGGACTTTTCCAATACTGGGAGTTAGGCTTTTAAGAAATAATTCATCATATCGCTAAGCATAATCTGCTTTTTATAAACCCTCTTAACGGCATAAAGACAAGGAATTCAATGAATTTGACAGAAAGAAAAATGAAACTGGATACACTATGATAATGATGATAAAGTAACTAAAAACTAAAAAATCCAATTAGTTTAAAATAGGAAGGCAGTCAATATTAAATACACTGAAACAAAAGTATGAATACTTGGGGAAATCTAATCCCATTTATAATCTCTTCTAAATAACTATAAAACAGACAACTTTAGTCCTCCTCCCCTCAAATGTTGTGTTATGCAGATCATTCAACGACTGGAGTTTTCTTCTGTCTCACGATTATGAATCCATCGTCTTCTTCCTCGGCGTTGTTTGAAGGAGATACTTTTTCTTCAGCTTTCTCAACTTTGCTTTTTGTTGATGCAACAGCGCTACCTGCTTTTTTGCCTTTCTTACCAACAGCTTTCACTTCATTCCATGAATCATCTTCAGCTTCTTAAACTGGGTTCTTGAGGGTAGGTTTTGATGGTTCTTAAGGTTTTTCCAATTATTATTTCTATTATTCTTTCTTAGGAAGATTATCCTATTATGGTTTAACAGTTGATTTGCTCTGGGGTTCTTTCTTATTAGAAGCTGCTGTGTTTTCCTTCACTGAAGATACAGATTATTCTTTCTTCTTCGATTGAGCTACATCTTGTTTGGCAGTTCCTGCTGATGCCACTTGAGATTCTGGAGTCTTTTCTTTCTTCGTGTCTTGTTTCTTGGGTGCTTCTTATTTGTTTTGAGCTACCTCAACTGGTTTCTTTGGAGCAATTTCTTTGACTTCTGATACAACAGCAGTTTCAGTTTGTTTCTTAGACTCTTTGTCTTTCTTTTATTTGGATTATTCTGCGAGTGCTTCATATTAACTCTACTCTTACTTGAAATTGCTCTCATCGGTGATAGCAAATGTGCAATATCCTAATAAGAATAAACCAACTACACCTACGGAAAAGAATCCAGAGTAAATTTAAGCTTGATTTTAAGATATTTCAGGAATCTTAGAGAGATATCCGTTGCTGAAAATATATGTTGCAATAGGAACTGCAATTATTCCAATTGCATAGAATAAAAAGGTGCTCAGAACTTTGGAATTGTGGAAGTAAAGGCCAAACCTACAAATCAAAAAAGGAATTAGGATTTTTAAAAGATAAATTCATTTATTGATTACACTTGAGCTTTCTCTTCCTTCTTGACTTCCTCTGGTTTCTTAGCCTGTTCATTAGCTACCACCTTAGGAGTTTAAATAACTGGAGTTGCTACTGATTCTACTTTACTGCTTTGAACTGAGTTATTGTCTTATTTAGTCACTTAGGTCTTATTCCCAGGAGTCTTATTCCCAGGAGTCTATTGCTTCTTAACTTCACTGACTGCTTTAGCTGCTGTTGTCTGTGCTGGCTAACCTGAAGCTTCAGTAGACTATCCTTTACCTTTTTTGGCCATTTTGTCCTCTTTTCTATTTTTTTATGCAATATCTTAAATTAAAAATAACTTATCAAATCGTTTTTGAGTTCAATCCAAGAAATCTAGTGTTATCCTCTACACACGTATTTAATTCTTTAATTAGGATTTCAACGATCCTTTTGCACTCTAATTCATAAGTTTTAAGCAAATCCTCAAAAAACGAATTAAACTCTGATTTTGGTTAAATAGTATCATAGAATATCAGTCATTTTTGAAAACTAAAATGAAAATATTCCATATTTTGTTTGAATTTGATTGTTTCATTTGTATTTTTCTAGCTTTTTAATAGAGATTCAAAGAATGATTTTTCATTATTTAATGTTAAAAATAAGGTAACAAACATGAAAAACACCAAATATTTTTATGAAAGGGTTCATTTAGTGGTGTTCCTCTGTTTCCTTGAATGAGAAAACAATATTATTCAAAGCATCATGGATCATTCTGCGTCTTCCAATTCTTATTTCCTCTTCTGGAAAGCCTTTTCCTTAGTGATAGCAGCTTCTAAGCTTCTCTATTTTTGTTTTTGTAGGAAAGGACAGTTATTATCATTGGATAAGTTAGGCTAATAGTTTTTGTTTAAGCTGAAAATTATTGCATATTTTAAAATCAACAATTCTATTTTCTCAAAGCTAACATTCAGCGAAAAGTTTCTCTTGCTGAATCTACTGAATAATAATACAGATACTGCAGTTGTAGCCATTAATTTTTGAATTCCCATTGAATAATATTCTTATTTCGTATTTAATTGGTAACTTCTTTTTTGGTGATATTTACAGTTATTTCTTTCCCTTATTTTTTGTTTATTCATCAAATAAAAATCATTAATGGTTTTTGTACGTGAGGATTGTTGGCAAGATAGATTTGGAGCCAAGGGTCGTAGCAAACGTGGAACCAAGCAAATGAAACTATTATGATGGAAAACAAGAAAATCAAATGAATATGATTACCCAAAGAAATATGAAATCTAAGCAAAATATATTTTGCAAGTATTCCCTACTGCTCTTATGAAATAAATCTTACTTCCGAGAATGAAGAATTGCCAGAGGAAGGGATAGTTTTAGACGTTCTCTCTAAGGAAGACCCAGAATTGCTTCACCTTAGGATCAGCGTTGATTCTACCAACAATCTAAGGCTATCTTCCTATTAAGAAGAAAAGTAGAAAATGATTAATTGATTGCAATCGTTTAACGAGAGAAATGATATTGATATGTTGGGGGGATAAGAAAAGCATTTATTGTATCTTTATCCATGATAATCTTCAATCTTTCAATCAGAACACTAACCTCGTTATGAAAAAGTATTCGAAGGTATTCGAAAAGAATCAATCTATCTCAAGATTCTTTTTATTCTATTATGTGCATGATAATGAATTAATTTAAAATCTACTAAGGAGTGGCTTGGTGGTCTAAGAGTAAGGAATGGTCTTGATCCAAGAAGGAGTGTATTCCTTGATGTTATTGAAAATGATTTTGCCGTACACCATTTGTTGTATCTAATTTAGTTCTTGCGCCTTTGGGGACTTTCTTTTTGTTTTTTTCTTCGAAGGATTTAATTTTATTTGCTTTCTGGTCCTTCTCTCAAGAGTAGTTCATTTTCTTAGTATATTGATCTGCATTTCTTTAGCTTTCAGGGATCTTTTATGAGGGGATATTCTTTGATTTTTTGCATAGGATATTTTAATTAATTTATTTTCTTTTTGAGTTATTCTGGAAAAAGGAGACTTGGCATCATAAAATATTAGATGTGCAGTTTAGAATGGAATAGTTTTAACACAGGTAAAAAGAAAACAATAAAATGAAATACTTTAATTATTAGTGTTTGATATAATTTTAATGGTTTTCACAATAATAAACAATTCTGATATGATTTTTACAATATTTTTTATTCTTATCCACACTCATTTTTCTTACAAAAATTTGAAAAATAGATCATCAGAAGATTTCAAGTAACCTTTGAATTCACTCCTCTCTTTTACTTGTAAACTCATAATAGACTTACGCATAAACGCAAAGTAATCCACTAGTAGGGGATTATCCATTGAAATCACTGCTTTGTTTCCTTAAATCTATTTCATGGAATACAGTTTTTACCCTAATTCAGCCATTTTCTCAACTTCTCTTAATAATTCTTCTTCTCCATTGTTTTTTAAAATTTACTTCAGTGAGTGAGTATTCTTCGCAAAATCGATGATAAAAGAGATTAATGTATTTGTTCTTTGTAATACTAATATCTAGAAGCTCTGCATTATTGAATTCAGTACATCCTTAGCTACAATTAGAGTTATTCCTAGGGATTATTGCTTGATTTTTTCAAATTTCTGCTGATATTTACTGATTTTACTCCATATCTGATAAATTGGTGGAGGTATTTATGTTAGTAGTTCAGTCATAAGACTACTGGAGATAGAGTTTATATAAGGCTATTCTGATAATAGCCACATTGAGCTTTCTTCTTGTAAAGTATGTTTGCATCGATTTTTTAGAAGTTTTCGGAGATCGATTAGCTCAAGATCAATATCGATGAGGTTATCAAGCTTTCCTTCGTGGTTGAGTTTTAAATAAGTAGTTGGTTTACCGACACTAAGGTATTATTCCTCAGAATAGATAAATAGTCCTTTAACATCTATGTCAGATTCTTTGGTATCTAGGCCAGTTGCACGAGAACCAGTCTCAGCAGCGAAGATAATTTTAAACTTATATTGAGATTCCAGATTGTGAAGAAGTTATAAGACTTTATCACGTAGAGACATTTAAGTTTTCAACAAGTCAAGCAGGCAAAGGAGAGAGTAGGATGGTTTGCTTTGTTCTAAGAGTAAAGATAAAAAATATTATTGAGATTGTTGTTTTAGTTTTTGAGAAAAAGAATGAGACTTTTTGTTTGATGTTTTTGTTAGAAAAAGTTAGTCGGATAGGAAAAGGATTTGTCTTTTTGGTTAGGTTTTATTAAAGTGACTAGTAGTATTGAAGGAGATGAGAAATGAGATAGAAATATTCGGTGAATTTTATAAACAAACGATTGAATTTACAAGATAAAAAGAAAAAGTAGGAAATAAAAATTTTTAACTGTTATTCTAAAGGAGAGGAGAGTATTAATAGGATTAGACAACTACCCTTCTAAATGTCAAGCTGACTGAGTTTTTGTTAATTGATAATTAAATATCTTAGAAAATAAATCTTCTATTTTAGATATTTATATTATTAAACAATTAACCTAGAAACTACTCTTCAGTCAATTTTGAGAAGATTAGTTGTCTAACCCTATTAACCCCCCCGTGTTGATAAAACTTGGCAATGTATCTTTTCTCTTATTACCTGTCTTTATTGAGTTCGGATATATTTTAGATTAGAGTAAGCAGGTGCATCCAAATTCTTTCTTTATTATTTTGTTAAAATTCCAAAAGTTTTTCTCATGCAAGAATTCAAAAGGCAGAGTCTATCATCCTCCTAAGGAGAAGGACTTCTTCCCAGGGATCCCCAGTTAATACATCGAAGTAGACCGAATATTGATGTTTCTGTGAGCAAACTTTGGTGGTTGGTCTTCAGTACTTAGTTCCTCAAAAACCTTGAGGACATCACTGCGTTTGAGTTAACACCCAAAGGATCAGAAGAAATAGTACAGTTTATTTGAAATGATTAATCCACTCTTGCAATTCTTCATCGTTGCTATGCTTTCCTAGGGCCGAGATTACTGTAATAAAATTAGATCTTTAATATCTAAAGCAGTGAATCCGAAACCTCTCATTTTTTCTTTTTCTTTTATCTTAACTCTTAGAGATTATTCCACTAAAGAACAGATCGTATTTTAGAAACCTGTTGATTCGCATTACGATATAGCAAGTACCACAAGCTGTTTCATTTTTAAGATAGGAGAAAATAGAGTTCATGAATATTCTATCATAGTAACATCAAACCTCGCATAGTAGACATATCTTAGAAAATATTTCGGCTTAAGAAATGTTTGCTCGTGTGCTGTATTTTGAAAAATTCTCAATTTTCTTCAAACAACTCCGTGTCTTCTTTGTGTTCTTAAAAGTTTTCTTTCAGGATTTTAGTTTCGAGAAAGTTTCTATGATATTCTGGATTGCGCAAAGGTGCTGATAAAGTCTAGATAAGTAATTTTACTATTTTTAAATTGGTGCTGGACCAGGGCGCACTGAGAGGGCATATTCTCGAAGATATTTTTCTAAAATCTTTGAGTGCTTCTTTTAGTGTAAACATGTGTTTCTAAAGTTGAATAAGATGTTAAAGTTTAATCAGCTCTATAGATGATTAATTCTGACTGTTTCAATATGCTCTTCGACTTCAAAATAGTAAGATGCAAGGTTTACTAATTTGATAAAATATCTGAATCTCATTGGTAAACCAAGGGTATTTCTGCGTTTAGAAGTATTCAAACCTCTGTTTGCTCCTCCCTTTTGTTAGTCTCTATTTTAACCCTATGAATATCGTGTTAAATGAAACATCCATTTAAATATTGACTAGTCATTCTGCTACAATTTCGAAACTTGAAAAATAAAACTAGTCCAAAAGTAATAGCTCCTTCAAGATGTTTTGTCGATTTTCATGAAGAGAAATGCTTCTACATTCGCAAGGAGGTACCCTATCTTCAGCGATGAGAGCCTGTGAGCAAGAACTTCTTGTACTAGCTTTCCGAGATAGATTTCAAACCTGAGAATAGTTCAATTTTCAACTTTTCTGTATCTCCCTAAGATAATCAAAATGTCACATCATTATTTTCAATAATGAGATTCTTTAGTGTGATTAATAATTATTTGTTTGTTTGCAACTTTCTTCGCGCTTATTCTTTTAATGATTAGCTTGATTTTGATTACTCTCAGGCTAAATCCAAAAAATTATCAAAAATATCTTAAATAATATTTCTGAATCTAGCCTAAAACGAACTAGATCATATTCCAAATTAGGATACTTTCACATTACTCTTAGGTTGATGTAAGTCCTTTTTAAAAAATATCTTAAAAAACTAAGCAATTAAGATATGTTGTATTTTTGTTTTTTTATCTAAATTTTATTAATTATCAATAACTTATTTTGTCCAATAATACGATTACAAATCTTCCTTTTTATCCCTATCAATACATTCATCTACCTTTCTCTTTAATTACCATGATGTCTCATATTTAGATGATTAACAATATTAAACGTTTAAAAAACTGTCTAACAAAAAATATTCTGTAATTTAATGATCCTTAAAAATTTAACATAAAATAACCCACACAACGAGTGATATTTCAATCCTTCAATTCTCATTATTTACATTCAATTCTTATTGAGCTCCTTCTTAAGGATTCTTCAGGCGTTGTATTTCCATATTCAGTAGCTAATCGATTTGATTTGTAACATCTACCCCTGTCAAAACCTTCTATTATCCTTTGAATGAATTGCTATACTACTCTGTATAGATGCCTTATGCTAACTGGGCAATCAGAATATTCTTGAGTGATCTCTCTCTTGATTTTATTTCTTTGATTTCACTTATCTTTTATCGTAGCATTTATACAACATTCGAGGAGCTGGATGTGGAAAATTACAAGCAAGCCATTTGATCTTCTTCAGTGAGTAAATCTTTCATAAGTGGATAGAACTCCTAGAATGTCGATTCGATCTACTACAACTATCTTTCCTGTGCTGGACCATCGGATGTTGTGAAGTAGAAAGAAATCATATTGTAAAACTTCTGAACATTCTCGAAAGGCACATATCTGTTCGTCTCAGATGTCGTGAACAAAGATTAACCAAAATAACCTAAGAAATTCATCTTGAATAAATCCAAGGAAAGCTATCTTAACTTCGGATTGAGTGCATTGTTTCCAGGGATAATATAATAAGTAGGATTTGCTTTGAGAAGAAACTGTGAGTAGCTCTATAAGCTTTCTAACATGGGGTTTTTCTAACTGGAATTCACAAGTGAAGCATACTTTTAACTAGTTTCGCACTTCTAAATGAAAATGTCAATGTCAAGTAATTCCGATGGGTCTTCAAGAACGAGATTCATGTTGTTTTATAATAGCTAGAGTTCTCGATTAAGCCACGTGAAAGGTTGCCCAACTTGCATTAGAAAACATGCAAGGAGGAATTAGGTCAATTCGTGCTGCTCGTGGACTAAAATAAATCCAGTGTAGCAGAATTCTATCGCTTTCATAGAGGCTTATTCGTTTTAGAAGATCTCAGTCACAATGGATAAGTCCCATTCACCTTGTTTCAGAACATCTATGAGCACACCTGTTCTGAAGAAAGGCTATTTAGGCAGCCACAAACTGGTTTATTCGCTAAATTTGAACCTGAATGAACCATCGCATGGTTAGAATTTTTGGTTATTCTTGAATTCATTCACTTGATTGAGATTTTCAGTTTGCTAATCAGGCTGAACACTGAACCTAAACCAAGGTCGCTTTGTGAATTACTGTAATCTAGAGACTTGCGGTTATGCTAGGAACCCTGTTTTCTGAAATTATGGAAAGCTCATTTGTTGTTTGGACAAAATATTATTTTGAAATGAGATATTTCTTTGTGTTGAAACGAAAAAAGAATTATTTTTTATTTTTCTAAAAAACCTTTAATTTGTTTTTGTGTTTGGGATTTATTCTTTTTCTTCTGAAAGATGATAAATATTCTATGATTTTGATTTCAGTTGTACAGCCACATGTTTTATGATTGAAAGCTTCCAATAATAATACTTTCTGGATAGGATGTGTGTGTAGAGTGAGGGGGATAATATGGAAATATCTCGAAGAATCTAATAACAAAAATCTGAATTGAATAAATCAATAAATTGTCTAAACTTTTTCAACAGAAACAAGAATAATAGTAAAAAAGACTCTAGATGAGTTTATTTGAGAAGATATGCATTCTAGGTTCGTTGGGTTCAGTGGGACTATTCAGTGTTTGGTCGATTTTCGCTCCATCCAAGGGTTCATTAAGTTCTGATGAAGTCTAAGCAAAACGAGCGAAACTATTGAAAGATGAGAATATGAGAATCTTGTATTCTACAATGACATTCTTCTATCTGCAGGGGTTTTAGCAAGAAGAAATGAGGAGTTTCTACAATTTATATGATGTCTTGAAGATCTCCAAGCCGAAATTGATTGCCTTGCAGCTCAGTGAGAAAGAATTTGAAGATAAATACTAACCTATTATTAGCCATCCTTAGTATCCAGAACTCATGAGAAAAGTTGATTTCTATCTGTAGACCAAAAGCGAAGAGCTTAAATCTATGAAGGAACTTGACCTCAAGCATCTTGAGAAACTGTATCTGTTCGATTATTGCAAGAAAAACAAATGTAAAATTATCTATGGAGATAAGACACCCGCTGAGCTTAGAGGGATGTATCAAGCTAAGCTGAAGTTATCGGAGTTTCATGTCGATGAAGGAAATCAAGTACCTGAATAACTCAAAGAGCTGTATGCAGATGATCTCAAGAAATTCCAAGCCATCTAAGAAGCCAAAGCATTAGCTGACAAACAAACGAAAAAGAATACAAAACAAGCAGTGCAAATCAAGAAAGATGCCTAGGAAGCTCTGGAAAAACAAGTGAAAAAAGAAATATATTAAGATTTTCGTTATGAATATTTCGTGGATAAAATCATGGAAGAAATATAACCTAAAGCGTCATTATTCCCTAGCAATCCATATAAGACCTTAGTTGGATTAGTAGAACCAGAAGATCTCGATGGAATTACGAATCTTTGGAAGAATAAGTTTAAATCAACGTATGGGCATGAAATCATTGAAGATGAGGAGATTCTAGCGTAGAGATAAGCTAAACTAGAATAAACTTAGAAAGAGCTTGAAAATAAAAATAAATGAAATACATGGGAGAGAGGAGGTATTGTATGTTTAAGAGCTGTATTTCAAGAATATTTTTATTATTTATATTTATCACAAGAATTGCTTAATCATATCCAAGATATCTTTCATTTCTTTTAGTAACTTCTCTCTCTATCTCTCTATTTCATTCTCAAAATCGATTGTTTGAAAGAAGTTACAAAGATTGATTTGAAAGCAAATGTTTTGTTTGTTGCATGTATTTCAATCAAAAGAGACAAACCGATGCGCGAAATATCCAAACAATTAATATATATCTAATTAAAAAAAAGCATTTTTGAAAATATTTAAACATTTTGGCATTTACAAGAAAAATAAACATAACCTATGATCGATAACTAAAACATCCCAAGCGATGACGAACTTGATGTTTACGAACCAGGCACATCAGGAGTATTCATCAATTATATTAGATATGTTGTGTCTGCGAGAGGAATAAGCGAATTTTGTTTGTTGTTAAGGAAATACTCAGCTACTTGAAGCGCAGTTTCAATGCACTCAATGATGCAAGCATGCCAGCTAGAAAGAAAGCGATTCTTAATATCTATGAGAAGCTAGCAGAAAGCAAATTTGCTATTTCAGGGAGTAATATATTCAATATTAAGGAAGGGTTTTTCATTCTTGAGGAATGAGATGATTGAATGATTTTTAGCCTAATCTTTGTTTTTGCTTTGCATTTTTGTTTTGATTTAGTGGTTTCTCAGTAAATCATGATTAGATTCGATAAACAACTGCTGCAAGGTTTCTCTGATAAAAGTGAGAAGGTGAGAGAGTACTCTATTAAGATCCTAACTGAGTAAGCATATTTTCATATCTGTATCATTTAGAAAACAGCACACACATACATCCAATGTTGTTTTCAACTTTTCCACTTTTCTATATCCAAAAGGATGCTTTCAAAATGTGATGACATGCAACCCTTCCTGCCATATATATTCTCTGTGCTCTGCGAGAGAGTCAACTGCTAGGATTTAGAAGGCATACTAAATATGCCAGAAGTCATGAGACCACCTCCTGGGTAAAAACCCAAAATGCTCATTAAACTCATCGAAGATTCAGAAGAAGTAATAGACATATTTAAATATTAAATGAAGAATGAAAATTAAGTTATTTATTCTGTTTTTTGTCTTTTGTAGCTTCGTTAAGAGATCTGCAAGTTACTTGAGGTGATAGTCACATGCAGTCAGTCTAATATGCTGTATAGTCATGTTGATGATGTCTGCAATATTCTGAGAGCACTTTGTATGGATCCATGTGGGGATGTACAGAGACTCGCGTGTAAGTGCGTTTCTGAATTTTGCATTAACAACAAGGAGTTATTGCTGCATTTCACGGAGATATTAGCTAGAGGTCTTCTCCTACCTATTATAAGCAAGAAATCCAAAGTCAGGATTGCAGCACTTGAAGCATTAGGAGTAAACTTTGATTCAGAAAAAGTTATTTAACTCTTAAGAATTCGTGTTCATTTTTGATAATTTTGATAATAACGAACAGGCAGTTCTTCAATGCGGAGTTTGGAAATACAATGCAAATGTCTTTGAGATTCTGGTTGGGTTTAGAGATCCAAACTCTGTTCCGATTAAAGACTTCTATGAACCATCTCATAATATCAACTATTTAGCTACATTTATCACTGATCCGAAGGTCTAAGTCAGAGATATGTTCTTACGATGCGTTGGAGATTGGGTATCTAGATTGCCTGATCGCTATGATCATCTACCTAGACTCATACCGTATTTACTCTCTGGGATGTTTGATGATTTTCAAGAAATTAGAGAGACATGCTTTGAAGTACTTGAAGAAGCTGGGCAAGAAGAAGAAAGAGAAAAGGTAATTCTTAGCATTAAAGCAATGCAAAATACTTTAAAGCTCTCTTGAAAATAACCTTTTCTTCTTGAAAATCTTAGGAAAAAGAACTACGTGAGAGCAAGCAATATGGTATGGATGCTCCATGGAGTTATGGAGGGAAGTTAAAGAGTCTTCCTCTTCCTTCTCCGATTTCTAAGCGACCTTGTCTGGGCGCAAGAATGCTCGTCCGAGGACAGTACAGAAAGTTCCAGAAAGCACTCTTCAGTGAATTGAAGGATTCCAATCTTTCCTCAAGGATCAGAGCAGCGAATCTCCTGAGAATAAGTGTTATCTACTGTGAGGATTACATGACTTAGTTCTTAGATGATGCTATTCGATCACTCCTTTGGTCTGTTGTGCTTGATAAACCAGAGGAATAGCCAATAGCTAAATTGATTTAGGAGTGCTTCTTCTACATCGGAAGGTATTGTGATTTCAACACTTACCTACCTATCATAAAGACAAGCATCAAGGTACATATTCATTAATTCATGCTTTTCTACCTCTCTTCTCTGACAGAATTTGTAAATTCCTAGGGAGAATTCTACTCAAATGAGGATTACGTCCGTTGCAGTTTTGAGAGTCTTGGATAGCTTGTAAAAGGAAGTTTAGAAGCTATTCCTTCTGGACATGGACTTGGACATAAAAAACAGTTAGTTGAAGAGGTGCTCGATATACTAGGAGAGAAATCTGTTGTTAATGCTATTTCAACACATAATTTCATTCAAGCTGCTAATGTAACAATATCAAGATAAATTTGAATTGTTAGTCGTTTTACATGCTAAACTCTTCTTTTTCTCTCTTTTTTTTCATCTTTTAGCTTTGTGAGAGTCTCCTTCGAGGAATAATGACACAAGGTAATCCTGAGGAAGTTAAGAGTATCTTGAGTACTCGTTCAGAATAACTCCTCAATGTCCTTGGTGTTGTTAGTTACACATAATTAGTCGATAAGGCATTCTTACCTTCCACACCGATTACTCATACGCTTCTTTAAGATGTACTATTCGCAGCTTAGAACAACGAAGTATTCAAACTCCTCGATGATGTGCTAGATTTCTCAGCTAGTAAATTAGAGATTTTCGTATCCTAACTGGCCTCCGCAGAAGAGAATATCCATTCGATAAACTTTGGCGATGTTCAATGGAAGACCCTAGTAAGTACAGGGTTATATCATGTGCTCTATGAGAAATCATTCCAGCACATGCAAGAAATATACAAGATAATAAATGAATTACTCGCAAATGCGTAGATTCCTGATTTCCCTGATTTTTTAACTAAACTGAATGCTCTGTTTACATTGGCTTTACTTAATAGATCCAAAGAGATTCTAGGAGAGAAAAAGAAAGAAAAAGGAACATAACAAATAGCAGTTAAAGATCTTCAAGGAGGAGGATCTAATGAGAATAGTCTGCTACCAAGCTCTGAGCTTGCAGTTAACTCTAACATTTTAACTCAACTTGAAGACCAATGGCAGGAAGTCTGTGGGTTCTATACTCGTCTTATTGAATCCACTGCATCTGTGTCTAGATGGATGCAAGTAGAAACAGCTAAAATCAATATCACACCAGCATTCTAAGCTGGCTTTTTGAATCTATTGAAATTCAGCTTAGAAGGGTTGTTCTCGGAAGAGCTGAATGCAGTGATGAGTTAAGTATTCTTGAAAGCTGATCTCTCATCGATTACAATGATACTCACATCGATTCCAGTGCTGTTTAAGAAATTCTACAGGAAAAATGAATTGGAAATATCAAAGTTAGTTAATTATCTGATCAAGAGGATCAAGGGAATCATTGCTCCTCGATTGGTTGAGTTAAAAGTCAAATCAGATGAATAAGTCAAAATCTATGGAATTCCTGTGCTTATTGGCTTTACTATGGAGAGAATCGAGAGACTGGGTGATCCTGCAGATATGGTAAATATTTAGAATTATTTGTTTAAAAGTGCATCATTAACCTTTGTTGTTGTTTGTTCTTTTTATTTACAGAAACTAGCTAATGTGAATTTCGAGACACTGGGGTTGCTTTTGGATTATATTCCTCAGAAAAAGGATATGCTTTATGTAGGCGAGAAGCATATCATAGATGATTTCGATGTCTTAGTGTAGAAACTGCTGAAATACGCATTAGACGAAAAGGATGTTGATTTGAAGAAATTATTTAATGAGATACTAAGGAAACTCGTTGTAAAAACGACTTTCAATTTCAGGATGGAATACGAAGCAGCGATTTCAAGGAAATAATTCTCAAGAGTAGATCTCCTAAAATCATTGCAACCAAAGTGATAAGTAGATAAATAGCACATGGTTATCTCTTTTTAACAGAGATATTTGTGGAATCTCAAAAAAGAAAGAGAAAGATAAAAACATAATTGTGAAATGTGCGTCTATTGGAAATAATAATCATAGTTATGTAGTTATTAGTTTGAGTTTTTGAAGAAAAAGACGCTTTTTCTTAAGTAACTCTCATCATTACAAACTTAAAAACAAAGAATATCAAATGTTTTTGTGTTTTTTAACATATTGCATTGAGTTTCTTGATTGAACTAATAGCAACAAGTATCTAGCAAAGCTCCAAATTATTTAGCAATTTAAAAACCAACAAGCACAATGAACAATTTAAGTGAATGTGTTGAATTGTTTCTTTTGCATTGAGCAATTAATTCATTATTTTGAAGTTCTATTTCATTTTCAGCAATTTTATTAAACATAAACCTCCTCAACTTATGATAAATCTAGTAGACTCGTTACTCAAATATAATATTCAACTTTTTTTATTCCAAAAAAAAGATTCTTTTCGCTTTTAATGAGACATGTGCATGCTCAATTTGGTTTATTATTTATTGTTAGATTAATTGCGAATATTCTCTCTTTAACATTCGCTTTACTTTGATTCGACATTTACATACTGCTCATACCACTGCTACTACTTGAAACTGATTATTACTATTAAACCTACGATTGGGCTATTG
>Ga0302271_10002649_pt1 | contig 15907 bp, 12 predicted proteins | sample III_Bog_N1_1_FD_198767 | JGI IMG/M metagenome (GOLD analysis project Ga0302271, IMG submission 198767) | Peat permafrost microbial communities from Stordalen Mire near Abisko, Sweden - III_Bog_N1_1 | ecosystem: Environmental > Terrestrial > Soil > Wetlands > Peat | place: Sweden: Abisko...
CATACCATCGATATCTTCTCCACCGCAAGAAGTATCTCCGTTAGTAGCCTTAACTTCGAACACACCCTCGCTCAATTCCAAAATGGAAATATCGAAAGTACCACCACCGAGATCGTAGACGGCAACAATCTTGCCTTGGGTCTTCTCCATACCGTAAGCCAAAGCGGCAGCAGTGGGTTCGTTGATAATTCTCTTCACAGTGAGACCAGCAATTTCACCAGCGTCCTTGGTGGATTGTCTCTATTAATCGTTGAAATAAGCGGGCACAGTGATGACGGCGCTCTTGATTGTCTTGCCGAGGTAAGCTTCAGCAGTTTCTTTCATTTTAGTAAGAACGAAAGATCCAACTTGAGAAGGAGAGTAGTTCTTGCCGCCAGCAGTGACCCAAGCATCTCCATTAGAGTTACGAATAACCTTGTAGGATAAATGCTTAGCATCCTTTTGAACGTTGGGGTCATCGTATCTACGTCCGATAAGTCTCTTAGTAGCGTAGAGGGTGTTTTCAGGGTTAGTCACAGCCTAAATTAAAAAAGAGAGATAAAATTTAGATTTCAAAAATTGATACTAAAATATTGGGAATTTTCCAAACTAATTCAGATTCAAAATAAGGGATTTGAGGTTAATTAAGCCTCTAAAATTAAAAAATGATGAAGATCTTATTGTCCTTTTCTATGCAAAAAGTGATGAAAGTTTATTTCTGGATATTTCTCGAAAACTCTATTCAAAATATTTCCTCCCCACCTATGATTTCTTTAAAGTTGCTTAACGCTTTAGCTTCATGTTTTCTATTTCTATGCAATATTCTTGTTTTTTTCATGCTAACGTGGAACTTTATTGCTTTTTCTTTAAGTCTAAAATTCTTTTTCTATCAATTGCTTTCAATACTTATCTCTTTGCTTTTTGTAGCTTATCGACAACTAAAACTAGCGCCTAATCTTAGCTAGGTAAGGCCATAACTTGGAGGCTAAGATGCCATTTATAAATAGCTCTAAAGTGTTAATAGAAGTTTAAATTACCTGTCTTTTAGCAGGAGCACCAATGAGTCTGGTTCCATCAGCGGTGATAGCAACAACAGAGGGAGTAGTTCTGATACCTTCAGCATTTTCAATAACTTTAGGTGCAGCTCCTTCCATAATAGCAACACATGAGTTAGTAGTACCAAGATCAATTCCGATAATGGATTCGCCAGATCTAAATAGTAATACAAAAACAATATTAGTAAATATTTATTATCCATTTATCACCAATTCTTTCATGAATAAATCCACAAATTCCATAAATAAATCAGCAAGTAGATAGTACGAGAATGATTTGGCAACAGTCTGGAAGAGAGACTTCTTAGAGATGAGCTTAGAGAGCATTTGCGAATGAGCTTCTTTTTGTTTGAGTTTGTGTGATTTTGTGAATTTATTTAATATCTAATTTTTTATTTTTCATCTCGACCTTTCCATATAAATTTAAAGCATTCTACCCATCATAAAAAAGAAATTTCTTTTTTGTTCTTGCTTCTTCCACACTGCTAGATAGAAGAATCATTTCTCTCCGATTATTCTTCTTCATAACGTAATCATTTATTTTCATATCTTCTAGCCTTACTCTTATCATTATTTTCTAAATCCGCTCTCTTTCCATTTCTATTTTCCCTTGCTCATTTTAAAACTAAAACGAATATTTCCCTAAACATTACGGCTCTACCTTTAATGTTTTAATATATCTCTGACTCAAGCTATGTGCATGCTGATTATTTTATCTTATTCATTTCCTATTTGTTCTACCAAAAAAAGAAATTTCTTGTCAAAATTAATATTTCAAAATCTCCACTAGTTTTTCATTTCTTAACTCAACATATTAGTCCTTAACTAACTCAAAAGTAGCTTATGCATCCCAGTTGCTTGAGATAAACACTTCTACAATCTGACTTATTTATCTTTACCTTAGAGAAAGCATTTTACATTTGCGAGAATATCCAATCTCAAAGTTAGAAACAATAAATGAACTTCTCCAAAAAAACAAAACCAATTGCTATAAATGTTTACTTGAATCTTAATACCTTGCATTATCCCTATTTTACAAATTAAATGAATTCCTATATCTTTAAGTATTTCTCTTGGCTTCTGTCAATCTATTTACAATTGTTTTACAAAAAGAAACCATTTTAATAGTCTATTTAGAGCGATTTCTAAATTAGATTTGAGGTTTATTAATTTAACACACAATTGAAAGTGAGCAGTGTATTCTTAGTTACCCTTCCAATTAGTGTTTCTGATGCTTTAAAGAAAATCAAACTAAAGAAACTAAAAAAAGATCGAGAATACTCAAGGGAATATATTATTTTTATCTTTCTTTTAGAACTTTTTTCATCAAAATTGGATTTCTTTACATTGTGTGAATCAAGATTATCCCCATAAGGTAAGGGGTACAAATCAAGAATATTCCCAAAGGTTATGATCAAACAGTGGACCAAGTCAATCCGCGAATAGGTCAAATCCTATTATGTGACTTACAAAACTGACTAGATTCTGAAGCTCTATCAAAAGGAAAAATATGATAAGATTCCTTAGAAACTCAAAACCTTTAAAGATTACTAAAACATCAAAATTCGCGATTATGGATTGCTCTTTTTCTTTGTCAGCGAGGAGAACAAAATTGCCATTGATACGCTGCTAACCAAGTCAAACTACAAGGAGAACATCATTAATGACACTGAGAACCCTTCTAAAATAAATCCAGCAACCTTCGCTATCCTGAATAACTTACCTGAAATTACTCTTCATTTACAATAATCTGGAGCGAACATTTTCACTCCAAATGAAGAAGGAAATACACTCTTGCATATTGCTGCATTTTATAAGAACTTAGAAGCTGTTTAATTTGCGTTAGCTAACAATTCGATGATTGATGCACTGAATTACTAAGGAGAATCTCCACTATTTTATGCAGTCATCAAAGAAAGTCCAGAAATCATTGAATTTTTATTATCGAAAGGTGCTAATGATTTAATCATGAACAAAGAGGGACTTTATCCTATTCATGAAGCTGCAATTACAGGAAATGTAGAGGTTATAAAATTACTTGAGCCATCTTTGTAGAGAGTCAGAAACTAACAGCCAAAAATCGATCCTATTCATCTTGCTTCCCAACTCGAATCCACTGAGCCACTTGATTATCTTCTCAATAAAGATCCCTCATTCGTGAATCTAAAAGATCTCGAGAATTCCTAAACGCCCTTGCATTATGCTGCAACTAACAAAGCTGAAGAATGTGCGAGGTTGCTTCTTTCAAGAGGGAGTCAACCAAATGCAAGAGATAAATTTGGAAACACGCCATTGCATTTTGCTGTGCTCAACAAAGATATTGAAATGTGCAGAGCTCTTGAAGAACATGGATCAGATGCTAGAATCAAAAACAACGATGGACTATCCTCCATTGATGTATGTTACATAGACAAAGATCAAACGATGATCAATTATTTTAAGAGCCTTAATAAGTACACTCATGTGTTTAACAACTTGTATGAGTGAATAGATGGAGATTTTGTAAGTGTTTTCATTTCAAATGTTGCATTTTATTTATTTGTTTTATTATTTGTATGCAAAAATGAGAGAAAAACTATGTAAAAAAGGATCAGCCCACACATATACAATCCTTCATACTAAAACAATAAAGAAAAATAATTGAATGTAAGGAAAGAGAAACTAATTCTTGATTGGGAAAATTCAAAAAATTTTTTTCAAAATCTTGAGATAATTTTCAGATTCATTAATGAATAAATAAAATTAATTAAAAAAAAATTGGAGAACCTGGGCATTGATCCCAGTGCCTGTCGTATGCTAAACGACCGCTCTACCATTTGAGCTAGATCCCCTTCGATGATATTCTCTCTTTTTGCATGTATTTAAAAGTATTTTTAAATTAAATTTACATTTGAAAATTTATTCAAGTTAAAAAAATCTTTGAAATTTTGCAAAGACATTTAAAATATCCATTCCACCTGTGCACAAGATATTTTTTTTTGTTCTATCAACCCTGACAAGAACACTTCACTTGATGCTTCTGAACACATCAGTTTTTCATTTTGTTTTATTTATTTTTCATATTTTTTTTTTTTAAATTCAAATTTCTTTTTAATTTTTCATTCATTTCATAATATTATGATCTTTTCTCTCTCTTTTTTCAACATTAACATAAACTTTTTGTCAAGCAATTATTCTCTTTGTGTACTACTCTCATGGGATCAACTATCGAAAGCATTGGCTGGTCTTTCGTGCGGCAAATCATTAAGGATATTGGAATAAATACTGAAAAATTCCAAAAAATATCCAAAAATGTTGCACATCAAACGAATTGATCTCCATAAGGTTTTTAAGTACACTTTTGCGAGAGAGTTAAGATAGAGAAAGGCGCAAGTGCTCTACCCATCGTGCACTAACAAAAACATCAGTGTCTGAACTGGAAACGAATCGGGAACATTTTTAAAAATTAGGGTTCATTGATTTCCAAAAAGCTTCATGAGAAGTGAGTCTTAGATTCCATGCAATTTTGATTTATACTGAGTATGCAAGGACAAAGACATCATGATCATCTCAGATTCTTGATGGAATCTCCTGAAAAATAAATGGGTTTGCAATGCCTTCTTCTTTCCCCTATGTTGCCTTTTTGATCATGTACACACATACATAACAAATAGGTTGAGGTTAATTTAATTAATTTGTTCATATTAATTTCTTCTCTTTCTAACTTGATTTTGTTTGTATGTTGACCACTTTCAAGTTTAAATTTGATTTTTCTGTTAGAAAGATATTCATTTTTGAGATTAATTTCCCAGTTTGTGTGGGAGTGTCTGTGTTCAAATAGAAATTGATAAAATATTCAATAAATATCTACGGATTGTCATGTAATTATTTAAATTCTGCAAAGGAAGGAGATCTTTTCTAAATCCTTTTTGAAGTTATCTTATTTATAATTCATTTTCGTGTGCCATTGATGGAGTTGATGAATTCTTTGTCGCTGCTAAAAACATTTCTCCCATCTTTGTTGAGTTCAATGTTAAACTCACAGAGATTTCCATAGAAACTGAAGGAATTGAATTTCTTTCCATCTGCTTTGAAGAATTTACCTTAGAATTCAACCCTTTTTTCAAAAAAAGTCATGTTAAAAAAGAACTATTTTTTTAATTTTAACATACCACTGCAGCCTTAAAGCATGAAGGAAGCACTCTATTAGATCGATAGCCATAAGAACTAAAACTGAAATATTTATGAAGAAAAACCATCCGATTAAGATTTAAATTGCACTGCCATCAACAATTCCAATTCCTACAGTCTTCGAAAAGATTATTTTTGCTAGCTGACTGTGAGCAAGGGAGAGTGCCCAGAGTCTTAAATAACTTGTTGTGCTACTGATTGTCTCTAAAATTATTATAAAACAAACAAGAGATTTGAAAACAGTTGAAATATATTTGACTTTTAACAATATAATTATTACCGATAATAAACTCAATTGTTTCGATTGATTGATGGACTAGTGCATCAATCATATTAAATGAAGGCTAATGAGGTAATGGCATCAGGCCATCAATGTCATCGATTGATTAGTCATCTCCCTGAGATTGATCATCTTCTACAATCAAGAACTACTTTTCTTGTAAGATGATAGACTGCCTTAATTCTCTGATTAGCCCATCTGACTGTTGAGAACAACACAAAATTAGAATTTAAATGAATACCATAATATTATTTTTCTCTTGACATGACAAAGATTCTCATTCTGGCTCTATGGAAGTAATCGTTTATGCAATTCAGCAGCGCTAGTATTCATTTTGGTGACCTCCTCGATATTGTTTTTTTTGAGTCTTTTTTATCTGAGATCCTTGATGTAGAGGATGAGCGGCTTTGAAAGAAGCATCAGTGGGATCATTGATACTGATGTGATGAAAATGTAATACTCAATTTCATCTTGAGCATAAATGCCCCATAACGTTTTGCCATCTGAAAGAGATCCTAATTTTAGAGGAAGATTAACTAAGAGATTGATAATAGAAGGAGCCTAAGAAGGGTTGCTAGTATAGTTTGTATTCCATTTTGCAATTATGAGAAACACCAAATAGCCTTGTGTTGCAATCATGAAGAGAAGCTAAGGAAGAAAAACGAAGAAAAAATCGATCCATTTACTGAAGTATCGAAAGTTCGCTCCTTTTAAAATGATCCCAAATGTCATCTAAATGATGCCTGGAAGAATGAAAGGAAGACATGGATAAAAAAAATAGGATATTTTCTTGTAAAAAGGCTGTTTTGATTATTTACCTATGATAATTGCTAGTTTCATTTTGTAAGAATTAAAGAAATTCAGTTCATTTGATGCTATGTACCATTTCGGATCAAGTCCAAACGGATATGTGCATTGAGGTTTCTTAAATGAAATTTGATTTCCTTCAGGATCCTTTCAAAAAATTACTAAATTTCCAGATATTTTAAATCATTTTTGGAATTGTTTTTTGTAGTTTACTTCAATTGTCTTGTAGCATGACCCAGCGAATAACCCAATCGGTAATGAGAAGAGATTATTGTAAATAAACCCACTGTACAGTGCAAAAAACCCAAGAAGAACAACAATGTATCTCGCTTTGAAGACAATATGGTTATATATCTGTGTGTTTGGTTTCAAAGTAGCATGCTTCCGACATAGAAAAATACCAGCAAGAAATAGAAGCATTCCATGTCCAATATCTCCAAACATAACTCCGAATTTGAAAGGCAGCATCGACATACAGTATATTGCAGGATTTATTTCTTTGTATCTAGGTACTCCGAATGTATTCACGATATCCTATGTGTTGGAATACAAAACTGATATAAAATTATCAATGAATGTTTTGAGCTATTGTGAGTATGTTTTTGTGTTTTAATGGATTATGTGCTGACTTAGAAAGGAGCTGTGAATGCATTAAGCTTGAAAAGTGTTGGAGGGGTGTCATCCACTCGAGGATCTATTTCTTTAATCTCCATGGAACCTTTCCCAGGATAAATCAAAGATAATTGGACAGATCCACTCATCAAGTCTTCTTCATAGACTTTAGGACACCAGATACGGCCGATGAAGACATTCTTTGATAATTTTAGTGTGTTCAATTGCACATATATCGATCTCTCTTTTTCGACGAATAGTTGCATTTCAACAACTTTGGAGCATTTCATTCCGTTCCGTGATATTTTCCATTGTTCTAACTCTCGATAAAGTCGTTCTTTGGATGAAAAAATTTCCTAAAAAAAAGAAATGGAAATTAGACACAAACTACAGAGAAATTATTTTGTATTTCGCTTACATTTCGAATGCCTGTAATCTCCACTTCAATTTCTTGTAAACGCTAATCGATGCTGTCAATGTTTATCAGTGAAGAGTATCTAAAATATGAATAGGTAAAGAGAAAAAATGAGTATTAACTTTCAATTATTTTTTTTCTTTTTGTTTTATCTTTTTACATTCTCGTCTTATATGCATGAAGAATCCCATTGATTTTCCTGATTAAAGGTGAATTCCGTTCCATAGTCGCAACAGGAAACAGTAAAATAAAGACAGTTCTATGAGGCATTTGTTCAAGAGCAACTGATGTCCTCCAGAAATTGCCTCCAGTCAACCGAAAAAGCACTCTCATAAATCTGTACACATCTTCAGTTGCAATAGTTCCAACTAGTGTAGTGAACGAAAGTGTCAGATATTATTCCTCCCAATCAGGGTCTTCTTCATCAAGTTTCTTGTTTTTTAATAGATTATTTCTGTTTTTCTCAGTAAATATCCTTGAATCTCCACTAACATCATCAACTGCATTGCTATTATTGTAATTCGCCGTTCTTTACACTTCCAGATCTTATTTATGTTGCTAATACAGATGATTCACAAAATTACTTTTATAGAAAACATAAGCACTTCGCTACTCTTCAAACTCTTCCGCTTTACTCTACAATTTCCTTATTTTCTCATCATTCTCAAATATACCTCTACAAAAACTCGCAATTTCAAAGTCAATATCTTCCATGTAAGTTTTCTCCTCTCTGTCCCGAGTCTCCAAGAACTTCCTCAAGTTCACCAGGAACTCTTCTACATTATCGCATCCTTCAACTTCAAAATCATATTCTATCAAGAGATTCTTGATTTTAGCTAGATGCTCCTAAATCTCATCGCATCGCTTTATTCGATTTGAAAATAATCTCTTTTTCATGTCGATTTCTCTATTACAATCCACAAACTGCACCATATTCTCACCCATTTCGCCTATTAAATTTGCCATTTCCCAAGCTAATGCTTTAGGTACAAGCAACCTGTAATAGCCCATGCGTTCACTTCTCAACATTTCCCCTTGTTAAAATGTATTCTTTTTTTATAAATCTCGCGAAATTGACTATTTTCAATCTGAAATATCCTAAATTTTGCTTCCCTTCATTCCAAAATTCATCAAAATATTCTATTCACAAGTTACTTTGATTTCTCCAAGTCTTTTTATGAAAAATCGGAACTTAGTAACTTTTCTTTCTTCATCCCTTCCCCAAACAATAAGCTTCAAATTGATTTACAAAAAAAAAAAATTGCTTTTTTTAGGAAATAAACAATCAATCATCATCAAATACATAAACACTCCATTCTCACTTGGTTAAGAGATAACTAATTTTACAATATTAACTGTTAATACTTCACGTTTTAATAAATAGCAAGGTAGAAATGCTTTAAGTAGTATCTCATGTAGCAAAATATAAAATATCAATTGTAATCATATTTTTTCTTCAAATACACAAACAAATATGTCCTTATTCTTCCCAAAAACAATTCAACGTTTTCATGCCTTCCTCATCCAAATGCTTCTTTCTTCCTTCCTCTCATCCTCACTTTAATTGCAACCAAAAAATCAGTCAAATAATAATTTAATTTGCTCATCTCATTTATTGAGTTGTATGCTTCTTAGTTTTACCATCGTTAAGTTTCTTAATCACACTATCACCCTTGTTGCTGGCATGTTTGTATTCTTGTAATACTTCCTAGAACTAATATTCGGAAAACCAATAAAAGTTACTTCTGCTGAAAGTCTTAATCCAATTTTGGTATCATTTTTGTTGTACCTTATCTTCTAATTCAGGATGAGTGCTGAGGAATGCTCTTTCTGCAAATCAAATGAGATCAAACAACAACAATAACTAAAGATTATCCTAAGCAGCTTGTAGATTACCTAACACATACAGATCAACTGCCTTTTCTTCTGGGCTTTCTTTCACGAAGCTCAATCCAAAATCAATGATATACTTTACACCAACAAAAGCATATTATTAAACTAGATTAACAGTTCATTTTCCAAGAGAAAAGAAGAATCTTAAACTCAAGATTCTTATTAGATTCCCTTACAAGTGCATCGTAGAGTTTGAAACTGTCAAATGCTGATGGAATCACCATGAAATTAGAAGTCGTTAAATCCCCATGGATAATGTGCTATTCATGTAATTTCGCTAGGATTCTGCCAATTTCTTTAAGGAGACCACTTAAATCTAACAAAATAGAGAGGCAATTATCAGATAAATAAGAATCATCTAGGAGAGTTTAAAAAAATATATGATCGATCTTTAACTTGGATTTTCTTTATTCTCGAAGATAAAGTCTCTTAATTTGACTCCTTCAATGAACTACATGTAAATCTTCCTCGCAATGAAATCAGCGTGCATCACATAAGGAACGTTGATTCCTGCTTTCCTCGCTCTGATCATGTTTCTCGTTTCCTAAAATGAGAAATTATCAACAGGACAAATAAGTTTAGGCGGGGGTTTAGATGAGTAAAATGTATACAAATGTCATTCGTTCTTTGTTGAGTCTATTGTCTAGATCAGGATGTCGATAGTGTTTGACTAATCTTTCCTTGACAGCTGCTGGTTCACCCAAGAAATCATTCAAGCGATAGATTTTCTGTTGAAAAATCAATGGAAACAACATAAAATCACAATGTTGTAGAGCTATCAAGCGAGCCAACAAGCAACATAGATATGTAGTTTACAGCTTCAGCTCCTTGACTTATCAATGTCACACCTGGTGTTTCTTCTCCTTCCATAATAGTCAGCAAACAAGAGTGTCACCTTTGTGATTATTAAAATAATTGATACAAAGTTAATAAAAAATATCTCAAGTGAACCAATACCTCCTAAGCGAGAGAAAAGGAATCAAAATCTACAGAGGATTCTCTTTGAATAGATCCTTCAGGAAATTAAAGTCTTTCTACGAGAAGTGCAATCAATCAATCAAAGATTAGCAAACCTGCAATATTTTCAAAGATAACAATCATCTTAATCAATCCGATGAATCAATCTCCCGCACCAAAAACGATTCAATATTGATCTTTGACAAAATACTACTCATCATAGATTGAATTAACTTTTCAAAACAAAAAAAAACGAAGCAAATTCTTTGACGACAAACATATGGAAGAAGAAGAAGTAGAAGAAACACGGAGAGTTCCTAAGAAAACAGTAGGCTTTGTGTATGACGATAGAATGCAGCGACACAAGCTAGAAGGGAAACAACATCCAGAATGTCCAGAGAGAGTCAGTAGAATCGTTTCGAACTTGCAAAAACAAGGGATATGGGAGTAGTTAGATGTCATATCAAAAGTCGAACCAGCCAAGAAAGAGATCATAGCATTAACTCACAGGGAATCATATGTTGAATTGGTCTAAGGCAAGTTCTTTAGGAGAATCACTTGAATATTTTTCAAATGAGCTATTAACTGTTGTTTTTCGATTAGAAATGTGGCCAGAAGGATGCAGTAGAACAAACATGGTACTCAATGGATGTTATTATAACTAGCATACAGGTGAAAGTGCATTCCTATCAGCTGGAGCAGTTATCACAGCTGTGGACAATGTTATGAGTGGAAAATGGAACTCTGCATTTGTGTCTTCAAGGTAAGGATTTGGTATTGAGTTCTTTTGGTTTTATGTTCTCAAATGGCTTCTTTGTTCTTCTTAAGACCACCTGGTCATCACAGTGGTGCAGGCTAGCAATGCAGTGGGTTTTGTTTCTTCAATAACGTCGTAATCAGTGCGAATTATCTGAAATCGAAGTATGGTTTAAAGAAGATTGCTATTTTCGATTTCGATGTTCATCACGGGGATGGTACGTAAGCACTGACTTATGAGGATTCATCGATCCTGTTCATCAGCATCCATCAATACGATGAAGGTAGGAAAAGGAAAGAAACAAAAACCATTGGGTAGGGCTTTATTTTGTGGAATAATCTGATTTATATTTTTTCCACAGGAAAATTTTATCCGCAGAAAACAGGGGATTCTAAGAGAAGTGGGAATGGATACAATGTGAATATTGGATGGAACACAAGTAGTTTGGAGACAGCAGGTGATGATGAATACATCTATGCAATGGAAGCGATTGTTTTACCAATCATTAGGTAGTTTAAACCAGAGTTTGTGATGGTTTCAGCTGGATTTGATTCGGCATGCAATGATCAACTTGGGAGATGCTAACTCACAGAGAATGGATTCAAGTAAGGAGGGGAAGGAAGGAGTTGTTGATAGATTGATGATTAAATATGATTAAAAGATGTAGGTTTCATTTGTTCAAAACAGATACATATGTTCTAGAGTAAGGAACTGTGCTGAGAAGAGTGTTTTTGTCTTGGAAGGAGGATACAATCTTGAGAGCATTGAGTGGGCAAGTTTAGGTGCGATCTAAGGGATTATCTCACCACTTGGCGAAGAGCAATGTGAAGAGATCTGTGAAAGACTATTAGTTAATCGAGTTGGAACTCAAGCAGTCGACGCTACTAGGTCAGAACAAAGCAGATTCTGGGTGCTCAATGAGAGATTTATGTTGAAAACACAGCAGAGAAATGAATTGTTTGGGTCTTGGACAGTGAGTCAAGTCAAAGAGGTGTATTAGGATTAGATGGGTAAGTTCTTCAAGAGATTAACTCAAAGAGAAAAGCTATGGGTCAATGAAGATGTAGATGGCTGTGGGTTGCATGAATCGGTGTCTTGGTTTAGTAGGAACGGAGAGATTAAGAATTCAGTGCAAAATGCCATCGAAATCAAAGTTGTAAGTGAAGAAGAGTATATAATAAGTGGAATTGTACTGAAAAATGAACAATTGATCAGTAGGCACTTGGAACTACACAGCAAACAATAGTAAGAATCATTAAAACCTGAAGTCTTCAAATAGCTCGTTAAGGCTTGCAATTCTAATGGTATTCCTGAGTAAAATGAGATTAAAACAAGCACTGATTCTATTAATTCATTGGGAGATTCTCTCGAAAAGCTCTCTGGGCTGTGTCTCCCAGCTGGTTCATTGATAATCCTCAATGGAAGGTATTTGAGCGCACTTGTATCGAAGATATCTGACTCAGAAAAATCAATACCGATATAGAAAGTCGTGAAGACAATTAGAAAGTTGATGTAAGAGTAATCCTTGGTGCTGAACTAAGAGAATGAATGAGTAGATAAATGGGAAAGATAGCATTGTATCCAAAGAACACTAATAAATATGCATACAAAGCTGTTTGTTTTATAAGTTTGCAAGATTGCTTGCTGCTTTGGGCTGGTGCAACTTGTATTTTAATGCTTTTACAACTCTGCAGTTTTGATTTCAAAGCAGTATTTCTGCAGGAACTCTTGGGAGAATGTGCTTGATTGCTAAGCAAGCTGCATGGGAAGTTGATAAAAAGAAAGGGAGAAATGTTTGATTAATACTACTTGAATTGAAATCAAGCTAGAGTTCTGATTAAGCTGCTTGTTAATGATTGAATTGAAGTGAATATTGAATGAGTAATGGCAATGAAAAGGAGGAATAAAGCAGTGCTAATGAGTGAGTAGCTGTCTCAGAGTGTTTTAAATAAGCAAACAAAACAAACAAACAAAATGTAAAGAAGTTGTTGTCAAACTCTCAGCCAGAATGTCTGTATCTACTCAGAAACAATCTATTCCTTTTGCATCCTTGAACACCCTCACGTTGCACACAGTCACGCTGTAGTTATCCCCTGGACCATGAAAACTTACTCCAAATCTGTACTTGGCAGTGGTGTAGATCTAAATTGGATTAGCTTTGATAATGTTCTAGAGAGATTCATCGAAGAAAAAGAGCTGACGAGTTTAGATGCAAAATCTAAAACGTATCGCACTCAACGTTGACCTTAACGGAGACGAGTTCAGTTTAACTCCTTTGATTAGAGTATCAGCTTCATTGGAAGAAGAAGAAGAGTTGAAAATTGTATTGCCGTCATAATTATTTCCAACGTAATTTGAGTGTATGTATTGTTCTTAGATGAGTCCGATTCGAATTTAATTACAATCATCGAGTGGCCTGTTGAATTTGCATGTGATCTCATACATCAATTCATTTTTTAGGTTATTCTCACTGACTCCTTGAGCGTATAAAGATGTCTTTTGAAGGATACAACTTCCCTTTTCAACTTCAGTTATCTCAAGTTAACTGCTACTATTCCAATTAGTCTTAATAAATCTCCAGTTGGGAAATTCTGATTCTAAGTTGAAGGGAAGTAGTTCTAGAATCGGTAACTGTGCGAGTATCCTTTCAATCTCTGCTTCTTCTTCTTTTTCCTGCAAATAGTATTCTCTTTTAAGACTTTAGAGCACTTGGAGTGAGTTGAATTGCAGTTCTGGAATGGGTGAGATCGCAGTGGAATAGTTCAAACCAGGAGCGAGAGAGAGCTCTTTCATTTTCGCTGCTAGAGTGTTGATGTTCTTGAGCTGATTCTCGGTTAGTTTGGTGAAATCACTTGGCGGGGGAAGTTGTCCTGCAATCTCAAACTAAGCAAAGTAACTACTGATGCTCCGAAGCATCTCTTGCAGCTGGCTGAGGATACCTGGAGCGCACTGGTTAGCAGGGTTGCTGAGGAGTTCGAAGACTAGCTCAGAAGACCACACTTTTTCGTTTGGTGGGAGAGGATTCTTTTTGTTGTGGACCAGCAATTCAGCGAAATTAACCAGCTCAGAGAGTTCCTGTTCCTCCAGCAACTCGAGCTCTAAGCGTTGTTTCCCTTCTTGATACACGCTCCCGAACTCGGCTTTATCGTAGACGCGTTGGAGTTTCAAGAGGTGCTTCTTCAAGTTGCACTCGAACTCAGACGAAACGCTATTCAACTTGCTAGTTGCGAGCTGAAACAACGCTGCTGCATTCCCGTTTCCAAGGTCATTAGCTGGGTTATTTTGCCTTGCCAGGTCATTCAAGTCGTTGACAAGGAAGATTGAGATCTTCCCCAGATCTGCGAGCACGCTCTCCATGATCTTCTTGGGACCCTCAAAGTCAACAGAGTTCACCTGAAGAGAGTGGTCTTCTAGCTCTCTCTTGAGTGTCTGCTCGGTGAGCTCTTAGCTGTTCAGGACAGATGCGATAGTTTCTTTAATTTTCAAGGACAGCTAGTCGAGGTCTGTGGAAAGGTCCAACACGTGATGCCGTAGGACTTCCTTAGCGCTCAGCCTATTGTACTCGCTGACTATGTGCGCGTTGAAGTCCCATAATTGCTTGGACTGCTAGACAATGGCTTCTTCGATTTGGTTGATTTTGTCATTGATTTTGGCTCTCAGCTCCTTAAAAAACATGTCAATTTGATCTTTGAATCTTATGTCGCTGTTCGGTTGACTGGTGATTTGCTTTATCTGCTGAAGGAGAGTAGGATTATCAGGTAGCGGCCAGTTCCAGTGAATCGTATTTTCGTCACTTTGTTAGATCTACTTGACCTGTAGAAGATGCTTTGTATTGAGAGACTGTTCGAAGAGGCACGTGACACACTTGAAGGGACACTCTGTGGTATTTGCAGTATCAATGGACAAGAATACGCACTCTTTGTAAGGGTGCACCTTGCAGAATCTCTTATGTTCATCGTCTTGCTGTAAGACCTGCTGGTATTATGGTTGGTTCTAGTCTACTTGAGAAGACATTTTAGAATGTATTTCAGTCTTTATTTCCTTTTTCTTTTTTGTTTGTTTCTTAATTTCTATTTTTCAGTTTATAAATTCTAAGAATTGTTCTCAGAACAAGGTAACTATCTATGCAACTCCCAATTAAAACTTTAAAATTTTCCGCCAGTTAATATTCATCCATAGAAATTAGTTAAATGAATTCCAGCAAAAAAAAAGAGCTTTCTCTCAAGGATTCTTTATCCGATGAGGCAAGTAATATATTAAGTTTATGTTAATTCTTCGATAGCTTGAATAATTTGGCTGTATTTTCAAGATTCCACTGAACTCTTCAATTACTCCTCCTTTTACATCAAAAAAGCATATCTCATATTTAACTAATTCATCTCTCATTCCTTTCCTTTCTATCTGGTTAGCTTTATTCCTTGGAAAAATGTAGAAATGGGAATGAAATAATTCCAATCAAAACTCTTTTTTTGATTTCAAAAAAGTCGACTGAGTTGATTGATTGAAATAAATCTAGCAGTTAAGCTAGAGATATCTTCTAAAGAAATAACTAAGAGACGATAGATACCAAGGGTATTCTAATCTATAATACTCAAAAAATATTCAATTAGTGCTCGATTTATATTTCCATTTCCAAGACTAATATTTATCATGCTACACAATTCTTTAACCCATCCATCATCAGATTCTATCAGGATAAGTATTTTAGTCTTATTATTTCATAAAAAGAGAATCATAAAGAAAGACTTTCATGACGACAGAGAGATAATAATATTTCAAAATTTTGTGTGTTTGCGTGTTTTAAATTTATTATTAGCTTTGATAGATATGCACTTCTTTTTATTAGTCCAGTCCAGTAGTCAATCGTATGATGGATTTTCTTGAAAGCTGCTTTGGAGATAATCACAAAAATATGTTCTTTTTCTCCTCTTTCTTATTTGAAAATTCAAATGTAATTACCTTTTTATTAAGTTTGAGAAGGG
>Ga0302271_10002650_pt1 | contig 15905 bp, 12 predicted proteins | sample III_Bog_N1_1_FD_198767 | JGI IMG/M metagenome (GOLD analysis project Ga0302271, IMG submission 198767) | Peat permafrost microbial communities from Stordalen Mire near Abisko, Sweden - III_Bog_N1_1 | ecosystem: Environmental > Terrestrial > Soil > Wetlands > Peat | place: Sweden: Abisko...
TATTGAAAATCAAATTCATGCTTAATATCGATTCTAATATGCAGCTGCAATTTTAAACATATTTTTTACCTAGATCATAAGTCTCTTGTTCGAAATTCTGAATTGAATTAGTGATATCTCTAAGTTCAATTTCACTTAAGTCAAGATCTTTCTTGTACTAGAAACGTTAGTGTAGCACGTTTTTAATGAATTCCACACCCTGTTCCTCATCTAAGAAGAAAATGATTCAAGAATATTAAGACAACATTTCCCAACAAATGTTAATATCGAATTATTTATTATTTCACTTACTTTTATCGAACATTTGCATATTTGCAATTTTCTCCTTGATGTCATCGATGTACGATTCGAAGATACTCTCCAACTTTTTCTTGATCTCTGTTAAAAAATCATTTGTTTTTTTTGAAGGCATTTCGACATTCCCCCACCTTAATTAATCATAATTTAAAAGAATAAATCCTTACCAGTTTTATTGAGTTCAATGAGAGGATCTAGTTTGATTAACTCGTTTTTGTATTTTTAATCGTTCATGATCTTGTCTTCCAAGTCCTTTTCTATTTTTGGTGGAAAGAGTAAAGAAATTAATTAAAGATTTAATTATTTGATTTTTCATTTGTTTTTACTTTTCCTTTCATCTTTTCTGGCATCTTCAAATGCATAAATCCAAATATTTTTGATTTTATTTGGATCAACTCCATAAGCTGGTTTGACATTAAGTGCTTGCTAGAAGCTTTCTTGCAGTTTTTTATTTTAATTTTCAACTTCCTATCGGAACAGCTCTAGTTTCTCGTGATGCTATTTTGCTAGCTCGTATTTCTCAGAAAGTTGAGTGATTGTGTTTGTGAACTCAGTTTTTTTCTGGAGGGTATCATTTTATGAAAGAATCGATTATGCCAATCTTACTATGCCTAATTCTTACTCGAACACTCTGTAGTCAAATTCAAGCCTTCTCTTGAATAACAGCAATAATTTATCATCATATTTATTGCAGATTTCTAAGACATCACTTTTTATCTTCTTTAACTCATTTTCTAAGTTCTTGCGAATTTTTTCTTTTTCTTCTTCAAGTCTTTGCTTTTTGACTTCATACTCTTTTAGTCTCACTCTCTCTTCTTCATTCATTTCTTCAGGTGGTTTACTCATCCATTCTTCGACTTCTAAACCTTGTTCTAATGGATTCTCTTTTTTCTCTTCGATAGTTCCATTCATCATATCTTTAATGGCTCTAATATTTGCATCGTCAGCTAATAAAGCACGAATTCTTTCTTCTTCTTTGAGTCGTTCTTTCTCAATACGATCTCTTTCTTCACGAGTGAGATACTTCTTAAACGGAATCTCGGAATTATGCACATCTAAGACTCTCTCAGGATTTTCTAAAAGATTTTTCTTGACTTAGAAAATATCCTCTGTTTTTCTAATTTCCCCTAGAATTTCTTCGATTCTTTTGTTCTTTTCAGAGATGATATCCACTTAGACTTAACGCTGCTACATCATTTTATCAAACTCTTTGTTGAACTCTTATTTGACATGGAATATTATTGCTTAGAGTAAGATTATTTAGTTTCTCTTTCGATTATTTGTAAATAGTTCAGTGGCACCATATAAGAAGTCCCAATCACCTAGTTCTTCATCGTCTTTCTTTTCCTGTGAAAATTAATTTATTAAAAATCTCAAAATCCAATCTTTATCCATAATTATTATCCTTACTTCTTCTTGAACTTCAACTTCTTTCTTTTCATGTTCTTCAACATGCACTTCTTCAACTTTCTTTTCCTCCTTTTTCACTTAAGCTCCATGTCTAGCCCTTCCTCCTAGCCCTGCCCCTGCCACAGAACTTGCACCTCCAGCAGCAGCACCACCAGCTGCACCTGCTTTTCCCTTTCCATCTTCTTTTAGCTCTTCTTTCTTTTCATAGTCTATGAGCACCATTTTTTACTTTCCAGGAACAGCATTGATGATGTATTCAGATGGATTTTTCATGAGATCTTCGATTTGAATAACCTCAGAAAGATTATTGTCTTTGCGCATTCTTTGTTCTCTAATTTCCATCCTTCTCAAGGTCTTTACTAGTTTTAATCTTTTTCAAATAATTTTAAATGTAAGTTACTTCAAAATTAAAAATTAGATAAAATTAAAATAATTACTTTCTTTCTTCCTCAGCTGTTCTTTATCTAATGTGAAAGTTATTGATTAACACATTTGCCTTGAGTCCGTTGATTCCTTTCAGTTAAGTACTCATTTCGTCCCATGTTTTTTCTTTGATCTTTGCATTCAATATTTCCTATTTGTAATTCTCTCTTTTAGCACTTAAACGAAGCTGCTCTCTTGATTATCTGCCAGCTTCAAGAATCTTATTTTTCGTCTCCAAATCAATCACGAAATCATCTCTTTCTAGTTTTTCCATTTCTTCTGCATTCTCATTCTCGCGGAGGTATTTTCTTAAATTCGACTTGATTTGCTCTAAGGATTTTAGAATTTCCTATTTTTGCAATTCTCTTGTCTCCTTTTATGATTTAATGAATTCTTCTTCAAGAACTATTGTATTTTTCAAAGGATTCGAAGTATTAACCAAGAATCTTAGCTAACTTAAAAAAGATTAATTACCTTTCTAGAAATGCAGAATCTTGTCATCGGGGGTGTCTTAAGTATCACTATTCCCTTCTTTGAGTACTTCATAAGCCACATTAGAGGATCCCACAAAAGAAATTTTGTCTAAATTCCACAAAAAGAACGAACCATCAAATCCACCTGTGTAGAGTAACTTATGCTTCTTTGAGAAATCCAAGGAGCTCACTCCGTTGCTCTTCCAGTTGTGAGCCTTGATGACTTAGAATTCAGAGAGTTTTTCTAAATTGCGTAGGTAAATTGATCCATCTTGTCCACCAGATACCAGTAAATTGAAATTATCGCTAAGAAGCATCACATTTGCTAAATAAATAGTTTTAATGTCAAGAGATTTTAAGAATTGACTGAAATTCTAAATAAAAAAAAGTAGTTTTCTATCAAACAATATTTACTTGGAAGAGGATGTCCATCTTATTCTTCAATTGGTGCTCCTCCAACTTTGATTCTTGTGTCCATTTTGGCAAAGAGCTCCTCTGGTTACTTATATCTCTTCAATATTTTATCTTTTCCAGTGCAAATAAGATCTCCAGTAGCTGGGTTTACAATAAGCTAATCAAGATCCGGATCGATTTTTCGTCCATAAATCGGACAGAGATCAGGTGAGAACAATAGTTATTCACTCACATGAGTAGCATCCGGAACAATTAGAGTAAGTAAGAAGTAATTCAGCAGAACGAACACGACATTCTTGGTTGTGGAAATAACTAGCTTAAGGGATGAGTTCCAAGTCAATCCTTGTAATTAAGCTGGTAGACTAGCATATCCAAATACATTATGCTTAGTGGCATTCACAAAGTAAAGTTTCTTGGAGGATTTTGAGCCCACGTAGAACATCGAATAGTCAGGATTAAAGCTCACAAACGATATCGGCTTAATTCACAAAAAAAGAATGATAAAATAACAGCATTTTGTTATTTATATTTTACTTTTTTCTCAAAGATTTTGATATGTTTAACAACTTCTACAGCTGTGAGATTGGAAATATCAAGTATTCTCACGACTCCTTGCTTCGATCCGATTATTAAAGTCTAGTCATTTTGATGAAGATCAGCGCAGTTTATCTCACAGTTTAACTTCAATGTTGAGATTTGGGATTCTTTTTTTTAAATTTTTTTTGTTATTTTCAATTATAAATTTGAATTTGAATTAGAAAATAAATTACTTTTTTCAATATCCCAGAAGAAGATTCGACCATCCTCAGTGATTGTGATAACGACATTGGCATTCTCAAGTTCTCGAATGAAAATAATTGGGCTTACAGGAAATGGCCCCTTTTTCTCAATTTGAATGTCTATTTCTCTGCTTTCATCTTCGTTTTCGGAAGGCTTTTTAGTGAAAAAAAAAAAAAATTAAAAAAAATACAAATAGTAATTCAAATTAACAAAAATAATTTAAAAATTTACTGCTTCGTTTTCTTTATCCTGCTGCTCTTCCTCCTCCTCGATATCAAAGGTTTCTCCTTCTACAGGGAAGGTGATTATGCTTCCTTCATCTGAACCTGCATACATCTTGGAGTAACTGTGATTGTAGATAATTTGGATTATTTTTTCTTAATCAAAGAAGTAAGTTTTATCGAGTTTAAATGGCTTAACGTCTTCTTCGTGTAGATTAATAGGATCATACTTATAAATCCACTCGAACCTGCCATTTTAGAGTACTACGATCAAGTGCTTTTATGTGAGAAGGAGGAATTCAGGTTAGAAGTCAAATTCCTTGTTCAAGATCTAAGTTAAGTCAGTTCCATTCAGATATTTCAAGTCATATCCATCAGCTAGGTATATCTATTTTAACAAATATTAAGGTAAAGCAATACTCTTTTATTTGAAATTTTACATTATTTTGTTCATCCCAGATGAAATTGGTGAATTTGGAGTTTTCTGAAATGAGATTTTTTTTGTCAACCCGAATATTTTAGCTAATTTCTTCTCCTGTCTCATCAACCTCAAAGCAAGGGAAGATCTCGCATAAAACAAAGCAATTGCTGTAGAGAAGACCAAAAGAGGATTCTTTAGCAGGAGAGAATTGGGCTTTGATGAAATCGTTGCGCAAGGGAACTGAACTATTATGTCCATGCATTCTAAGTCCAGTTTCAAGATCGAAAATATTGATTTCATATTTTGGTACACCTGTCACAACAAGGAGCCTTTTGGCATCGAAAGACAGATCCATCTGATTGATCTGCAAATCGGATACATCTTTGTAACAAAGTAAATTCATATTTAGATTAAAGAAAATAGATCAAGTTATTTTCAAAATCATAATATTTTTTTATTTTAAATAGAAAAGGAAAAGCAAGAAATTATTTTACTTTCAAGTGTTTTTAAGAGTTTTTTCTATGGGTACTAATACACAAAGACCTTAGGATTGAGACTATATTCTGCGACAACGATGATTCCCTTCTTTGGATGGGCTACGAATGATTGAAATCCATTCTTCTGTGATCTATTTTTTTAGTTTTTAAAATATTTTTCATAACATGAAAATGAAAAAAATGTTCAAATAAGATAAAAGTAGCTTTGCTTACAAGATGTAGTCTTTCTTGCCAGTTGCTAGATCCCACAAGTAAAGAGTGCCTTTTAGGTTGGAAAAATAATAGTAAAGGAATAAGAAATTGATGTTTTGAAAGAGTTTGTTTGATTTTATATTTTGAATACCTCCTTGAATGAAGCCGATGGTATCTCCAAAAACGAGCTAGAAAGCAGTTCCATTGTAACAAAACGATTCGCTGCATCAGAATGAATAAGACACAAAGAGTGAGTAAGAGAGATAACATAAGGACGAACATATTATAAGAAATTTAAAAGTTTATTTTACTAGATGCTCATTTTTTTTGAGGAGGATAATTGTATGTTCCTTTAAAGTTCTTATTCTTCTTACCCGTTTCTTTTTTTTATTCTTATTTTTCTTCTTAATTTGAAATGCAAAGTCCCCACCTTATCAAATGAACTCTTTTTTCTTGTGTTTTAAGTTAATTTATTATTTATTTCTTTCAAACTTAAAATATCTAGAAAAGTTATCTTTCTTCATGGGAAAAAAAAACTTGAAGAATTAAAATAAATTAAATGATAAGAATCGCTTGTGGAACTAATTGTTAACTTCTTTATCAAAATTGAATATTGCTTTTTGTTTGGTTCTATTAATACAAGATAATATATATTATCTTTTTATGTGGATTTTATTTATTTAAACGCCTAGACATTTGAATAGCAATATTAGAAAAATAATTATTCTGATTGTTTTGATCTTAGCTATCAATTCTCAATGAGAATGCTTGCCTTGAGCTTGTAGGCAACTGCATCGATGAATTCTTCAGTATTGAGATATTTTCCTTTGATGTTATCTTGACCGTAAGTCAAAATTGCAAGATCCTTAGTCATTTTTCCTCCATTGATAGTATCGAGTACAGCGTCTTCCAAAGCCTTAGCATAAGTCAATAGATTATCATTTTTGTCTAGTTTTGCTCTATGCTTTAACCCTCTGCTCCAAGCATAGATGCTGGCAACAGAATTTGTCGAAGTTTCTTGACCTTTCTAATGTTGTCTGTAATGTCTGGTGACAGTACCATGCGCTGCTTCAGACTCGTAGACATCTTGGATATTGATTAATTCACTTGTCATCATCCCCAAAGACCCAAAACCTTAAGCTACAATATCACTTTAAACATCACCATCGTAGTTCTTCAAACCCCAGACCATTCCTCCGTTGCTTTTCAGGACTTAAGCGACCATATCATCGATCAATCTGTGCTCGTAAGAGATGTTTAGCTTTTCAAATGAAGGCTTATAAGTTTAAGTGTAGAGCTGTTCGAAGATGTCCTTAAATAGTCCGTCGTATTGCTTTAAGATAGTGTTCTTTGTTGAAAAGAAAAGAGGATATTCTCTGTTAATCGCGTATTTAAAGCAACTATGAGCGAATGTCTCGATGCTCTCAACAGTATTGTACATACTCAATGCGACTCCTCCTTTGCCAGTGAACTCGTACACTGTTTTCTTGATTGGCGATTGGGTAGTATTTCCCGCAGCAGGAGTGAAGGATATTTCAAGTTTTCCAGGTCCTTGAACTCTAAAATCAGTAGCCTTATATTGATCACCAAAGGAGTGTCTACCAATGATGATTGGTTTGTTCCAATTTGGTATGAGTCTAGGGATATTCTAGCATACAATAGGCTCTCTGAATACAGTTCCGTTTAAGATGTTTCTGATAGTTCCATTTGGTGAAGGCCACATTTTCTTCAGTTTGAATTCTTTCACGCGCTACTCATCTGGAGTGATAGTCGCACATTTTATGCCAACTTTATGCTCTTTAATTGCGTAGGCAGCATCAAAAGTGACTTTATCATCAGTGGCGTCTCTATTTTCAATAGATAAATCGTAATACTTGATATCTGCATTCACGAATGGGAAAACCAATTTATCTTTGATCATTTTCCAAATGATCCTAGTCATCTCATCTCCGTCCAACTCGACAACAGGGTTTTGAACTTTTATTTTAGGGCCAGCATACTTGTAAAGCACTGAGCTGCTTTTGTAAAGATGGTTCATTTCTTCTTTGTGAGTTTGGCTGTTTTTGTTGCTTTTTAATTATTATTTTAAGTTGCTTATTTTTTTTAGGAATTATCCTATCTTGATATCGATTCATGTGAATATAATTTAAAACGCATGTAAAACTCCCCAAAAGGCGTGTTAGATCTTTCTCCACGTTTCGATAACCTCTTATGCTCATTGACTCTCTCTGATGTCATTTTTATTTCAAATTCAGAGATAAAACAGCATAGAAATATCCTTAAATAGAAACAAGGCTTATTTATTCTCACATAATCCGTTGCTTTTAAATCTTTTATTTCTTTCACAGATGAAAAAGCAGAAACAAAATATCTTTTCGGATTATTCTAAGCAATAGATGAAAAATACCTAAAAATGCACACAATCAAGAAATGTGATTTCAAACAATAAAGTCTCTTTCAAAATGTTGAAATTTTAAGACAAATCAATAGATTATCAAAAAAAATTTCTGCTAATAAAAATCATTCCTCAGAAAGATGGTTGCATTATGATCAATTGTAGGGTTGATTTCAAGAACAAAAATAAAAAAATGAATAAAACGCAAGTTAAAAATCTGTTATTATTTATTTTATTGAATTTCTACCAGATAAAGTGTAGCGATTTTTTCAATTCCAAGTTTCATCTGCTTCAAGACCACCTTCAGGTCCTTGTTCCCTTACCATTTGAGAACCATCTTATTCTTACTGTATCTTAGTTAAATCCTTTGAATCCTTCTCAGCAGCAGCAGATTCTTTATTCTTTTTATCTTATTCTTACTATTCAGCTATTTTTTTCTTTTTTTGTAATTATTCAAATAATTCATTAAGATCATCAGAATCACAGTCATTCTCTTCATTGAGTTGTTCATTTTGATTGTTTTACATGACAGATTGATCCTCACATTGAGCAGCTCTTTGTCGTTCCATAAAACTTTGAGTAAATGCATTGGACTCATTAGTTACTTTTTCCGCAGTAAAATATCTATGTTCTTGTGGTTTTTTCTCTTGCCATCTTACACCGCTTTGAAAACTATTTTATGTATTTCTATTGCAATCTCTTTTCGAATTCAATGATGTCCTCAAAGGCTATTCATTTATATTTCCCTTTTATTCAATTGTGTCTCCTTGATTCTAAGGGGAAATATTATTATTTTACTTGGCATTTTCTAGTTTTTCCCAAGGATTCACAATCATGTCAGGTTTATAAAAAACTCGAGCGTTAAATTGAATGCTGTGCTAATTATTCCTGTTATTATTGTCTCTTGGATTATGATGATGCCTATTGTTATTATTATTGTAAGTGTTGCTTTTATTGTATTAGTTAGTGTTATTAAACTAGCTGCCATTTTAAAATTAACTCCCATAATTTCCACCACTCTGCCTCAAGGGAACGTTAAAATCACCTGATGTTTGCTAGTTGTATTGTCCTTCATTGTATTATTGAGCGTTTTACCAATTGTATTATCCAGGTTGTCTGTTTTTATTAAATCCTTCTCGCTGCTAATATTATTATTGTTAGCCTCTCTATTGATATCCTCCTCTTGCTTGATGATTATTGTACCCTTGTCTCCCTCCTTATTATTGATAAGACCCTCCTTAGCGAGGATTACTATCGCTATGATAATTATTATTGTTTTGATAGTTGCCAGGAGGTCTGAAATGTTCTTCATTTGATAAAGGTTGATTTCCTCTCATCTTGCTTATATCCTTCAATCTAACTTAAATCTTAATTTTTTCTCCTTCAAAAAAGATAGTACTTTATCCCGACGTTCTTCCAAAGTCTTTTTGATAATTAATTAAAGCCTCCTAAAATAATTAATGTATTGAAAGGATAAAACATCAAATCTTGTTTTTATTGATAATAAATAACAAATAAATGAAATTATTATGCCATTTGTTTAAAAATCTCTTTATGTTTAGGGATATTCTTTGGATTTAGAAGCATCGTCCAATTTGTGAAACAATCATTGATTCTCTCAACGAGATAGAAGCGCTCCTAGCACAATACCCACAATCGCGATGAAGAAAACTTGCAGGAGTGTAAAATTAGATTCCGGATTGGCTCCTAAATAAACACAAATAAATGTGATTAAAGCCACTAAAATTTAACTAATTGACAAGTATTTAGACTGTAAACACAAGCTAAAGTATCAATTGTGATTACCTGTGTCAGCTATCTTTTGTAATTCCTTGACTTTCTTCTCCAATTCTTTATTTTATTGTTACTTTTCATATATTACAAATCAACCCACAATTTGCTGCGAATGTTGGAGATTAAAAATAAAGAAGTTACCAAGGCATTGTTTTCATTTTTTTATTTAGCAAGAGCTTCCCCAAGCCTTTTTTCTTCTTCTTGTGATGGATTCAAGGTAGAATTTGTTGACACGAATAGCTTTTGGCTAGAATTTATGTCGCTACCTTTAGTGAGATGAAAAAAAAACAAAAACAAATGAACTTATGAAGAAGGATTTCTGCTTGTTTTCAAGTAAGGTATCTTTTTTTATCTCAGTTGGGAATTAATTACTTGAAGATAAGGAGGGCTATTGTGTTTGCAGCATTTATTATTGTTGTCGTTGGTTGTTTGCGTCTGATAAATTGAGACTCTATGAAAGCCTTTGCTGTTGTTAAACTAATATTACGCCTAACCTCTTATTTCCGTCTTATCTTGAGCTCAAAACTGCAGAAATATCCTCATCAGGCTGATATAAAAACTGAATTTAATAACAGTTATGCTTCAAAATTGTAAAAAAAACCTGAAGTCCATTCATTTCTGCGACAATAATTTAGAATTTATCAGACACCTCCAAAGAGCCACTTTCCCCTAAGTTCTGAACAAAATATTTTACATTCCAAGACATATTGGTATTGTTTGCTGTTTGCTATGCTAATGATGAGTAATTCTTACATAAGGCTGCATTGTGATTTCTATGGTAGCTTCTTAGCCAGGAGGTATGATGCTTTAGTTTGGCTAGACAGAATACCTCTTTGGATTGGTTGTTTTAATCTAATCTTTCAAATGAATAATTCAATTCAACTGGAAGAGAGATACAATTCCATGAAAACAAAAGAAAAAGAAAAAAAGATTTGGAAGCAGATTGTCCTCAAAAAGAAATGAAGATAATCTTAAGTTTTTTTTTCTTCTTTGCAATGCTGCTTGTATAACTTGCTATTGAAAATCTATTCATATTTTCAATATTGACACAACATATTTGAGTTTTTATGAGGTACAATGTTTGTTGCGTCAGAAGCTATGTCTTAAAATTGGAAAATTCAAAGATGATTAAAGAATATACTTTGTAAGCAAGAGGGCTTCTAGAGGATCTATTTCGCAGTCTGAGTTGAGCTTACAGGAGTTTACTAGGTTGGAAGAAAAAAGAAATGCAACCTAATTAGATCCCAATCACATCGAGAAGTTCCTCAAATCTATTAGCAGAGCTGTGCGATTTGGTAAGCACACACACAGAAAGGTATTGTTAAAAGCGAAAATAAATGAAAGGAAATATTTATTTGTTGTTTCTTTTGAAGACAAGACAATTAATTCATTTCTTACTTGTTGTTTGACATAGTTGAAAGAAGGATTATTTGGTGTAGTTCTCTTAATTTATTATTTATTATTTTTTTGGGAAAGGAAGAATCCAAAATTGTCTCTGTAAAAACTCTATCATTACAGCTTCAAACACTGATAACAAATATTATTTTCAAATATGAGAGATTAAAAAACGAAGAAAACAGAAGCATGTAATAATCATTTATTTGAAGAAATAAAAGAAGAAACTAGTAAAAGAAATGTTAACTCAACATTATTTGCTAGAAAAACAACTCAAAATAAACTTAATAATGAAAAACAATTTCCTAAAATAATTAAATATGAAAACGTTCTTGATCATTGTAAGTAATAGAAGAGTGAACCAGACAGATATTCAAATATCCCATCGATATTCTTCCTTAATCATTTCCAAAGCCGATCTTTTGATTTGCTTATTTATTTTTCTCTTTTTTTCTTTACGATTAGCTTCTTTTTTGCATGAATCGGCACTATGATGTCGTTATAATATTTTAGTAATTCTTCACTGCTCAAAAAATGCATGAGTTCAGTAATGTCCATCCCTATGCCCCACTTGGGTACTTTTCCCTTTGGAGAGGACTTATTTGTTCCAAAATTGTCTTCCTCAAATTGCTCCTCCTTGACTTCTTCTTCATCATCTAATGGAGATATTTCCCATTCCTTTGTGTTAGGTTTTATAATTTTAACCCTTTCCTTGTCCTCATATTTCTTGAGTATCTGAGATTTCGTCAAATTAACTTTTGAATCATTTTATTTAGCATTTTCTGACCCTACTTCTTGATAATTATGCGGTTTCATATTACTTTTCGATCGGAGTGCTTCATTTTATCTCTCTAGAACTTTAAACGCATTAGATTTTTTAGAATTGTCAAGAATTGATTTGCTCTTTTTTCCAATATTCAATAAAGAACTCTCAGGAGATCCATCTGTTTCTTGCCTAATAATAGTTGACTCAATCAAAGAGCTTATGGGTTATTTAGCTAACGTAGCCTATTCCATCGAAAAAAAATAAAAGTATATAAGAATAAAAATATTTGTTTTTTAATATTTACTTTATTTGGATTATTTGGTGAGACAGAACGAAGGTTAGCGAGGAAATCATTTTTAAGCTCATGAATCCCATTCATTTTTGGTGTTTCGAGGGGATTAGCTACTGTATCAGATGAACTAGGTGTGACAATAGTAAGTTTTTTGAGTTATTTTTTTTCTGAGCCTGATTGCGGTGATTGAGTGAAGCTGTTGATTTTAGATTTAATTTCTTTGATAGGAGTATTGGTTACTGGTTTTTTTTCATTTCCTTTCTTTTACAGACCATCTATTTTCTTAATATAAGATTCATTAGGATCTCTCTTTTTGGAACGTTTTCTTGGAATAAAACTTTTAGGTGTGGATTCTAACTATTCAATACCATCCTCTTATTCTTCTTATAAAACAGAGAAATCAATTTTCGATTTGTCTTTGAATCCATCGTTGAGTTTCATTTCTTCGCAGAATGAATCTTCAACTCTTCGAAAAAGTTAAGGGTTTCCTGTAGGACTAAGAGGAAAAAATAAAAATATTTATGCATTGGGTTTCAATATAAAAACATATTTTTCTTAAAAATCCTTAAAATTTATAATACTCTTCAGCAGATGAGTTCTGCTTGGTTGGTAGATTCTAAACTGGCATCAATTTCATTATTGATTTTGTTTAAGATTCTTTATCTTCAAGATTTTCTACAAAACTAGACACTTTCTAAAACGCTGGTTTTAATGGTAATTATGGTGAGGTTTTTTCACTGTTGATAGTCCTTTTCATTGAGGGAGATAAAGGTGGTTTATCTAAATGGACAAGTTCAGATTGTTTTATTTAGGTTTTTATTGAAGGTGAAGGTGGAGATTTTTCTTGAATACTGCTGCTTCCTCTAGATTTTGATAATTTAGGAGAAGGAGAACCTTCGCGCATAATTGAACTAGATGATAAATGTTGAGATTACTGTTTTTATGAACTTTTTATGGATTTATTAGCATCAAGAAAGGGAGAACCTGGATTGCTTTATTAGATTTTACTTTGATTACCATTAAAAGTATCGAAATTCATTGCCTAAAATATGAAAAACAAACATCATAAAATAAGGTTAACATTCAGCAAAATGATACGTCTCTCTAATACTGTATTTTTCTTAAAAAAGAAGAATTACACTTTGATTGAAAACCACTGAATCATTTTGCTTTTTAAAACTGACGTTGCGCTTTGGAAAAGGAATGGATTTGAGTATACTTTCCCTAGGAGAATTTTCTGCAGAACTAAGCGAACTGGGGGCAAACCGCATGCTCGCTTCAAGCTATTTCTTCTCATTAGCTTCTTTTCTTTATTTAATTTTTTGTTGGGCTGCTTTGGAGGGTTTGATCCTCCATCTCTCGAGCAGAGTAGGTACTTTAGTTAGTCTATCGAGAAGACCAACTACTTCTATTTTATCACCTTCATCATTGACAGTATAAGATGTATGTAATCGAGGTTTAGCAAGTTTTTTTGCTTGTTTTTCGTCTTGATAAGCTTTCCATTTTTCAGGAGAAATATGTGGAGGCTTATAAGGTGCAACATTTTTGATTTGGAGAGCCTCCAGATCATTGGTTTTGACATTTTATAACAAAATAACTGCTTCATACATTCCATCAGCGATTTTCTTATCAAATTTAACACAATTTGTCTTCAAGAAATCTCTAATTTATCCTTTGTTTTCTTCTGTCTGACTCCTAAACTCCAGCATGTACTCCTTTTCCTTGGAATATGGAGATACATGAGGATCATTAGGTAAACTACTCATCAAATAATATTTCTGATTTGCCAAAAGAAAAACAATTTGAGCAAAAAAATAATTAATTTGCGAACTAAAAACTTTAATAAACTTGCAATCATCTCCCCTCTTTAACGGTCTGGATCTTAGCACAAAAAAAGGTAATTTTTTATAAAAATCTAAATTGTTTGAGAGTTTAGAGTAAAAAAGTGAACAAAAAAAGAAAAAAAGAGAACAGTTTTTATAAAAGCATCGAGAATAATTTAATTTGAAAACTAATCTTTTCCACTGGAATAACTACTGTCTCGTGTTTTATCTTCTTTATAGCTTTCAAAGATAAGAAATACCATAAATTGGCTTACTCAATTATTATTATTAAGTACGGCAAATTATGCTACTCCTAAGATTCCTTAAAAACCTCGCTTTCATGCCAAATATTGCAGAACATTTAAAGAATTTAACTTGCTTAAGAAGAATTCAGCTTTTAACTTGCTTAACTCGACCTTTAACTATGCGTTTAAAGATCTCTTTAAGCAGAGATAATGCATAAATCGAAGAGAGATGAAAAGCTAAAACACAGAATCTAGTAGCATCTAAGTGTATTCAGATAAATCTAATTCATAATCTTTTGGCTGCTCTAAGTAGTCATTCTGGATGTGCAATTCATGAGCATCATCTTCATCATTATCTTGAATAAAACACATATTATAAACATTTTAACATTTTTTTACAAAATTAGTAACTAATTCGCTCATCACAATGAATGTATTTTTCCAAAATTAATTCCAAATTTTGTTTTTTACTTAATTAGATTATAGGACTCTTTATCTGAATTAAAACCCTTAAGAGCTTTCTCTGTGCTTTCCAAGATACTTCCAGCTCTCTGCAGAGAGAGTAAAATTATTCCTATTTAAGGCCTCATGAATTTTACTGATGTTCTTCTTGTTTTCTTGATGGTACTTTTTCTAATTGAAATTTTAAAAATATTAATGAGTTTTTTTATCAAGTGATTCGAACTTCCCTCTGTGAATCAATATTAGATCTATTAAATTTACCTTGATTTGAATCAATGATTTAGTCTTAAGATAATGAGCCATCATACTGAAATCTGTACCAAAAAACTCCAACAAAGAGTAGAACTCTTTCAGTTCGCTTGGAGTCCACATGCAAGAAGACCTCTTGGATTTTTCAAGTTTATTTGACTTTAAAGATTTCAAGGACGAAATTTTCTTTGGTTTTATTTGCAATGCTTCATTTGCAGTTTCAGTTTCACTAGTTTTCTTTGATTCTTTTCGGCTCTGTTAGAGACAAAAAAACAGTTCAAAAAAACAAATTTCATCGTACATTTATTGATTTATTGTGAAAGAGCTATTACATCTAAAATAGCATCATCGATGAGTTATTTCAGAGTGGAGTCATTATCAACTACGAATGTTTTTACTGACTCATCTTCTTCCATTTCAGAGACGTTTATTTTCCTTACATAACGCCTTTTGGTACGTGGTTCCTCGTTTTCAGTTAAGGCTCTGTCTACCAAAGGATTGGTATCCTTAAACAAAGAAAGTTCTTTCCAAAAATTTCTTGAGACCTCTTCTAAATCTATGATCGATCCTGCAACTGGATTATTATCAATGCCCTTTCCATCTGAAGGACTAGGAACTTTTTAGCCACCTGGTTCAAATAATCCTGGGCAGGGTGAGCTCTCACAATTTGAGGAAGAGAGCACCTCTCCTTCTTCTGTCATCATAAAGCTGAATCGCAGTAGTGCTTAGAATTTAATGATTTTCGTTCTTTCTCTCTGTATCTTTTGGTTGAGTTGAATTGAATTTGTTTTTTGGCTTTCTAAAAAAAAATAAAAACACTAAGCACTCACTCTTCCCAAGAGCTTTTTCCCTTTGATTTGACAAACTAGAATCAATTGCGCTTATTGATTATTTAAAACTAACATTAAATGAAAATTCACAGGTTTTCTTTCATCTTTACTACTATTGAAAACGACTATTAAAGTCCTAATACTTTTTTTGGGAGACACAATTGCTGTATTGAGCTAGTTTAGTTCTTCAAGAAAGTACGAAAATTGCTCGATAAAAAAATAGTCTAGCAAGAAAGCAGGAATTCTAATAAATATCAAAGGAAAAAGTTACACTTTTAAAATAAATGTTTATTGTGAACATATAAAAAGAAAAGGTTTTTGCAAACATAAATTGTTTGTTCTTCCAAAAAGATGATGTGAATGATTTATTGAATTCAATCAAGCCCATCGATGCTGCTTTTTATCAAGTAAACAAAAACTCAAATATGGGAAAAGCTAGAACATTTGTAATAAGAAAACATTTAAAAATTGCTTGAATAATAAATAGTACATACTCATAGGTTCTATGTGAGGAGATAATCTCAAG
>Ga0302271_10002651_pt1 | contig 15904 bp, 9 predicted proteins | sample III_Bog_N1_1_FD_198767 | JGI IMG/M metagenome (GOLD analysis project Ga0302271, IMG submission 198767) | Peat permafrost microbial communities from Stordalen Mire near Abisko, Sweden - III_Bog_N1_1 | ecosystem: Environmental > Terrestrial > Soil > Wetlands > Peat | place: Sweden: Abisko...
GCCAATTAAGGTTTTAATTATTCTTCATATTTGATTTGGGATGAAACAATAAGGAAATCTAGATCTTTCCAAAATGGTTAGTGATATGTTTTGGTGTATGGATACTTGGAGGTTAGTTTATTTCTGAAGATCCATTGGTTAGTTAGTTGCTCATTTGCTGACGAAAAAAGAATTGTTTTGAATCACTTAGCATCATGAAAAAAACTAATCCCTCCCTCTTATTGTCTTAACAGCAAGAAAGCCAATAACTCTAGGAATCTGTTTGCTACTTTATACTGTCTATGCGCCTTAGTAAGCATCCCCCTTCAAGGCGATCCTTTGAAATGTACTATCTTTTTGGATTTATTTTGGAGTTTATTTTGCCATTTTGTGAGAATGTCAGAATGGCTCAGAATTCATGAGATGATTTAAGATTGCATTGAAAAGATCCAAAGCAGAACAATTCCACAATAATTTATCACGCCACCTTTGATTCACAACACAGATAAGAATGCGTCACGAACCTAGCAATAGAACATTTCTATTTTACAATTCAAGATCTCTTCTCTCTTCAAAGGGATTCTAACTCCCCCAAAGAATCAAATCTTCTTCTTCTTTTTTCTCAAAATAGTTTTACAATCAAAGGGGAAAGAAATCACAAATACTTTTAATTTCTTGACTGCTTGTTTATGGTGTCAATAGCCTTAAATGAAATCACTAATGCTACTTTAGTTATTATGTTTAGTGACTCATTTTGTTAAGAATCACACACAAAAATAATCAGTTTTCTCCTTAATTTCTATGATAGTTTTTTCTCCACAATTGTCATATTCTCCCGATTTGATAATGCTTATTTGATCAGTAACATAAAAACTTCCCAAAATCAAATATGCAATCACACACACACCCTAATATTTTCTGGGTAGTCTTACTGTGAAGCTCCAGGGAAGAGTCATAATCCTAGAACATTTTTGATTAATTCTGTTGTCACTATGTGACGATGAATCACTTTGTGCATGCATCGAAGAGATACTTTGGATTCAAATAACGCAAACGTGCTATTAAGTTCTTCATAATAAATCAACTTCCCAATAACATTCACAAACACATTTACTCTCAATAATACCATAAATCTAGGTATTGTTTGTAGAAACTAACTGTTCTTATTTTGCAAGAAAGTTTAGAAACTCCAATAATTTGGAGGTAATGAAGGAGAGTCTAATTGTGTTGGATGGCAAAAGCCATAGAAAAGAGTGTAAGGGCAACAATGTGGTTAATAAACTAAATTATGATAAGGAGTGTTTAGATTCGATAACTGCAAAAGAAGAAGAAGAAGAAGAAGACAATGCTGAGGATTTAGCTAAGTGTAATGATAATGATATAAATGACAATGATTCTTGCTAAACTGAGAATGAGAAGTAGATTTAGCAAAAAGAAGAATAGCAAGTTAAAGTGAATGTAGAGGATTAATAGAAAATTATTGATGAAAGAAATAATAAACTAGATAGTAGAATCTAAGATTTAATAGAAACAAATGAGTAAAACACACAATCAGACAACCATAAACTAGAATGCAGCTTAACCAAAGGAGAAGAAGAAATTTAAGTCCAAGACAATACTGTTCCTCCTGCTGCAGCTGCTGCTTGGAACCACAACATAACCAAACAAGAAGAAGATATCGAAACTTCTCATTCTAGCAAAAAGCTTAAAACAAAAGTTATTTCCAAACCATCCATGAATCTCTCGAGTATCAAGACTAAACTCTTCAAACTGAACAAAACCTAAAATCAAAAGAAGCGCATGCTCCAGCGTGAACAATTCGATGAAGAATAACAACACCAATACCGACATGACTACTGCTACGTTACTTCAAAGCGAATTCTAACTAGCGAATTTACCGATGGAGCATACTACCTATGCGGGGGAGTGACTATTGAAACTCCTCAATCTCAACGAAGAAAACAAGGCAGTGCTGTGCTAAACCATTTCGTCTAAGTCCTCGGTACGGAAGTCTTCGAAGAGCGTGGCACTGTAGAAGTTAAATTACAAAATGTCCAGAAAGGTTTAACAGAATTTAGCTCCTTAATCGAACCATTCTCCGATTAATACCAAGATATCCATAACTACCATAGGTTTGTGTAGAATCTACTAAAGAAGAAACAAGCCTGCGAATAAGTCAAAGGGTTCAGTAAGTTCTCAGAGATTGTGAGTAATAACTCAGATGGGTTTAATTCGTTCTTCGAGATGAACATTACCAATCTCATCAACACTGGATCGAAGATTTTCTCATATCGAATCTACAAATTCGATCTCTTTGCGTTTGAGTATAAGTTGAAATCCCATGGATATTCCGAAGATTTCGTGAAAACGTTAGGGTACAGCTCATTGAATCAATTCAGGGATTTAGTCATGCATAGAGGGTTACCTGAGATATTCACATAATTAACGAGATAGCGTATTGCAGGTGCACATATGGTTTAGATATCTTAAAAGTCAAAAATCTTCAGCGAAATAGATTGTAGACTTCTTGCGTTAGATGGTATTGAAATTGACACATAGCTACATATTACACTGCTTCCATTTTATGATTCGCATACACCGATATACAACGCATTGTTTGATTGTTCTGCGATGCTGGAGATAAGTACGTACAATATCACGAATGAGACTCTACGAGAAGTGATAAATATCAGAAGGGAAATCAATTATGATGTGAACGATGCGTTGAAATAAGATATTTATTATGAATTACAAAGTTAGTTATTTGTGGATACATTCTATGCGTATCTACCTCTCAAAGTCAAAAAGCAAATGAGTATTGGTAGCTAACTACAACAATAGAGTTTAAAGAGTGTTGCTATTAGCGAGAATAACGGCAATTTATGCAATAAAAGGAATAATAATGGATAGGATAAAGATCATAGAGAAATAATATGTTTTGGACAAGTACAATCTAGGAAAATAACTTCTCCTTCATCTAATCAGCTGATGGGATGTGATATCACATCATGCTAATAAGTCAATGATAACGATGAATCTTATTTATCCTTGCATCATCATAATCTTGAGAAAGTATCGTCGTAGCACAGCACACATGAAATTAAAATTGAACCTCAAAATGTTTGTGGGTACAGATAATTATGACATACCAAAAATGACAGTCTAAGAGGGTTTTCAGAAATATTCACATGGATGTGCTATTCAATCTGCCCATGAGTAATGTAAGAACTTCAGGTAAAGATAGCTATAAAAGCAGTTGATTACTAATTAATTATATTGTAGGCTTTACTATTTTTTTTCTTTCTTTTTAAATTTAATTTATCATTGAAATATATATTAATGAATTGTAAATATTTTAATAAACAAATCAATACCTTCTTGAAATGTCAAATATCAAATATTCTCACAAGAAGTTAAATCGAGCGTACCTGCAAAAATACATTTAATTGGTAGAAGAGATCAACACAAATATTTTTACTTCTTTTCATTTTGTTGGTTCATTTTTATATCAGTTTTAACTTATTCGAAAATGCTAATTCACAATCGCATCTTTTTCGATTTCCTTCATTATTCTTCAGGCCTATTTGGTTTTAAGTACTTCTCATTTTCATTTTCGTCTCCATTATCAGTTGGATCGAGTTGGGAAGTAAAATTTTTCGATACATTAGCATCGAGATACAGACAATGTGCTGGCTCTTCAGCGTAGAATGAGATGAACACTAACCCAACAAACGATACTCCACTAAACACGATGAAACTAGCTGGGTTAAATTGATCTTGTTATAGGAATCCATAGTAAAACACTATCACTGCAATGAAGAATCCTAGCCATAATCCGAAATGACACAGCACTAATCCTCGTTCTAAGAATTTCTAAGCGCAGAAGGAATATATAGCTGGTAGGAAGCACAGTGAAATCAAGAAATGGAACACGCAGAACACAGCAAAAGTGTTAATTTCATATTTCGTCAATGCTGCAAGAGCACCTTAGCATACCATTGTGCTGATCAATCCGATTTACGCCCAACGGATACGTGTATAGTGATTGATAACAAAATAGCTGATTACCGATCCAACTAGCCCACATAATCCTAAGATAAGCAGCATCCAAATGGACAAATCCTGTAGATTATCATTGTTCACGGAGATCTATTAGGTATTGATGAAAATCTAGCAGCCACTTGCCATCACGAAGAAATTAAGGAATGTCCCTTCGAGTACATCCCTCCAGAATCTTGGGTTGGAGATATTTTCCGGTTGAATGTATGCGGAATTGTATTTCTTGACGACTTGTAGCATAAGCGCCTTGTCTTCGAATGTTGAGTACAATTACGCGAAACTTCTCACGAATTTACTCTTCGGCTGATGGAATCGAATGATTTCAAATGGAGTTTAGATTCGGAAGACTGTTCCTAAGAGAATGCATCGGAGTAAGACCAACCCAAGAGAAACAGACAGAAACACAACCTAACCGCTGCTGAAGGAGTCAACGTCGAAGGATGTGCTAGCGTTGTTGTACACATCATGGAGATTGATTTAGGAGAGTTCACTAACCATTAAGCCAATGCTGAAGTAGATTGAATAGATGCTCATGTGTTAGGCCTAAAAGAGGAATATATAGATAGTTAAGAAGGGAAGGAAATAGGGGAGGAATAGCAAGAATGGGGGGGGGGCGGCTTAATAATTTTTTATTTTAAAGTTTATAAAAGAATTTGAATAGGGAAAAGAGTTATTTAAGTTGTTGATTGTTTTGAAAGGGCATAATTGAGAAGAAGTGTTGATAGGGGAGGTGAACTTATTTTGGGGGGGATGGGGGATTTATCACAAATTAATTATCATAATAATTAAAATACTTGAAATTATATAAAAGAAACAATTGTGGGGATGGGGAGGGGAGGGGGATTATGATTAGAACATCATTCGTCATATTCGGCCGCAATGATAATTGAACCACAATAAGAAGGGGCGTGTGTGAGAATCAAAATACCATCAACTCACTATTCTCTCTATTGGGATCAAATCAACGCAAATCTAAAATATCTCTCTCTCCCTCTGTCACTCATTCTTCTCACTCTTGATAGAAAAAATATCCCTTTATGTTACTTCCTTTTTCTTTTATTGTATTTTTTGTCTAAACTTTGAACTGAAATATTTATTCTATTTTTTCTTTTTTCTTACCAAATACGATGATTTCGGGACGAGTTCCTTAAGTTCAAGCAGCAGTGCGAACAAAGATAAGCTCACGGAGAATCCAAGTAGCACAGCAGAGATCATGTAATAACTGTACGTGATGAAACTTGCAGCGATACCAAATGCAAACAGTAAATCAGCCATCATCAAGATGTATCGCTTGCTCATGTTCTGTGACAAACCAAACCCGAGAATTAGACCAAGCAGAGTGCCCAAGCAGAATAAATAAATCTGCTTGATGCTGCCAGCGTAGATCATCAGCTATGTGACTAGGTTGAACGCAACTGCATGGAAATATCCGCAGGATGTGATGGTAAACACCAAGCCAAGCAGCATTGCCTTTTCCAAGCCTTTTTAGTTATTACTGCTATTGTTGTTAGTGTCTGATTTCATCAATTACCGTTCCTAATCAGATCGCTTATCTTCGCCACTTAATAAACCTGCAGAGTCCATTTTGAAGCAGTTTGATATTCTTTCAATTTGTGGGATTTATTTTTTGTTTTGTTTGAAAGTTGTGTCTGGAGAATTGTCTTTTTAATTAAAAAATATAAAATATAAAAAAATATCTCTCTCTCTTTCTTATATAAATCCGAGCTCTTGTTTCACTAAACGAAGGAAGCTTAACTATGTGTGGCTTCACCTGTGGATTTGTTTTCAGCCATGGATTTGATTTACAATTGTTTTTAAAACTATATCAAACCCAAGATACTTAACAAAAAATTAAGTTTTTCAAGAAAATTGCCTAAAAGCTAAAATCAGGGAAAAAAAATCTTCCTTTCTAATTATAAAAACCAGCATAATTCATATTAATTTAATTCGATTTTCATATGACAAATCAATCAATTATTTATTATTAAAACTCTAACTATTTTAGAAATATAAATTACACATTTTTTAGTATTCAAAATTTTCACATTCTTCTTTCTCCTTTAATATTCTCCAGCCTTTTCAGCCCATTTTCTCATCGAATTTATTAACACTGAACACATCTAAAACTCTGACTTAATCTTCCGGGAAGCATATCGACACAGCAAAATAATACTCTTCTTCATCTTTGATTTTACTTGGGTCATCTAGTTCTGCAATTGTCTAATAATCAGGGTAGCTGGCGATTCGGAGATATTTCTCTGCGAGATGCACTCGGAATTCAAACTTTCTTCTGCTTTTGGAATCCGAACTAGAATGCAATCTTGTACCTTTTATCACTTGATCAATTCCACCACCATCTTAGCATTCGATGTAGCACATCGCTGAGTCACTCACATCTCGAGAATGTTTGTTTGCATCTTCGATGAGTCCAAAGATGAATCCACTGTTTTTTTATTGTGCATTGTTGTGGATGATCTCGACTTGAATTATGTATTTATCAGCCTTAGCAAGCGTAAAGTCCATGAAACACTGGGAATTCAATTCTTTACCAATGTGAGTCAGCAGATAAGAATGGTTGTATTCACTCTCGATTTTGATTTTTTTGAAAGATTTTTTGTAGATTTTCGAAGGAATTATTGGAATAAGAAAAGGCAGAGCAATTCTGCAAGATGAAGAAGAAGAAGGAGGGGGAGTAGTAGTAGCATGTTAGCATTGTTGTTATGGAGGGATTGTTGACTATTAAATGAGGGATGCCTGAGAGAAGGATATAAGCATGTCATTTAGTTGTTATTGCTCAGAATTTCCAGCATCTTAGTGTTGTTATTGAGTTCCCTATTAAAGCTATTGTTATTTCTTTGATTCCATTGTTTATGTTTGTGGTGATTTTTAGAAATTTTTAAAATTTTATACATTTTCTTCTTCATCTTCCTCTTCCTCATCATCATCGTCATCTTGAAAAGAAATAATCGAAACCTGTGGATTCCCTAAGTGAATCTACTCCTTGTTAATAATATCCGTTTGTTTTTTAAAGAAATCCACCGATTATATCATCCCACAGATATTCAAACGCATTGTTTTCGGTTGCTACAGTGAAAACCTCTCTTTCTATCTCATAAATACATCTAAATCCCCTTTTATCCTCGTAGCATTTGCTTCTACTTGCTTGTAACTTTCAAGAATCAATTCATGCAATTTCTTTTCTTCATCGCTGCTGGCTACTACAACCGCTTCTTGATATTTCTTAACACAAGCAGTTTCTTCATAGGTACGAATGAGGTTACTATAATATTTGCTGATATCATTGAGCTTGGATTTAGCTATATTCTGTGCTTTCTGTATGGAGATTTCAATCTATTTCGATAATTCGATGAAATATGCATCAATCTAGCTAGATATAACGTCTATTGTACCAAATATTTCTTGTAATTTAGCAATTAACCCCTGTTCCTTTAAAATCGGCAGTTGGTGAAATAAATACATTCGTCCTTCAGGGGATGAAGGCTAAGGGATATGACTAGGAGGGTAATCCAATAGAGATTTAATAGAGATGACTTTATCTTTGGTGATGTTTTTTTATTCAATGCAAGAAATGCATATCCTATGCGGTTTAGCGTGCTCGTCAAGATTCAGCTAATCAAATGGATAAGCTGGATGATCGAGACACTTTCGATGGATTATCTATTTCTCAAGACATTACTATGTTTTGTAATCTTATCTCCTTCCATTGGGAGATGCTTCTGCACTGGAATTGTTGAAGTTATTTATATTTTTAGTGAGATTCCTCTCAAGTAATCGTTCTGCCTGTGAATCTTATTCCATTTAACAGAACTTGAGCAATTTAAGATCTTCTCTGGATTAATGCTTCTTTCGATGAATTATTACTTAATTTCTTAATTCTTTGCTATGATATGTTATGATTTATTAAGTTAAAACTACCTCTCCCCATCTTAGCTAGATAATCAATTTAAGCAACTAAGTAACTCATCAGTTTCGTATGAAAAAATATGCTAATTTCATCAAATATTATTGGAATATCTATTCCTTGAGTTGATTCCATTCAACTGCTTTTACTAAAGGTTCTAGTGCTTATATGAATCAGCAGTTTCTAATCTATGATTTCAGCTGAAAAGCATAAATAATTTGGGATTTCAATAAAAGGAAAAAATATGTTATCTGTTCTTTCTGCTCTTTTTGATTGAATTAACAGACTAAAGGGTGATTTTTTATTTCTTTGCACATAAATCATACCAATAAGTACTACTACAAAGGCTTAGCGATGGCAATTTAAGGTTGCGGATTTTAAAAATATTTCTTTCAAACCTTGTATGCCAGTTTAAATATCCTTCAAGCTGTTAATTGCTCTTATTTTGTCTTATGTTTATATTCATTTTTAGAAACAAGGAATATTGTGTTTTAATCTTGATTCAAAGGCTAAAATTAGATTACATTGTGATAAACGCATACAAATGATTACAGAAGCTATTATCAAACACAAAGAGAGAGAGACAAAGAGAGTTAAATTGGTTGTGATTTGAGTTAATCATAAGTGGCTGATATTTTGTTAAAAATTATCAAAGGTAATATTGAAATAGACCATGCATTCTGCTTTTGATTAAACCAACCAGCTACTATCTCAATGTAATCATAGAAAACTAACTCCTTTGTGATTAATAAATAACAGTGGAGTGTGGGGAGGGAACATTTAGAAGTAAAGAATGGTTTATTAGAAACAATAATTCATCTACAGATCTACAGGATAATAAATCTCCACAGTTGAGACTGAATGCAAATCACTTACCTTAATTTATTTCAATTCTATATGAGCTTTTGAATAATGTGTTCAAACTGAAATTATTAAGATAAATGGGGGTAAGCTGGGCTGCGGTAATATCATTATTATCTTAGAACCTAAAAGGAGAGGCAATAATCTTATTTTTGCTGTTGATTTATTTAGTTACTAATAATAGTAAAATCTATGAGAAACTGACACTTTATATTTTAACAAAATACATTACAAAATATGCACCCTTCTCACATCTTCTCATCAAAGCAATTCACAACTTCCATCTTCTTGATTCGTACAATATCCCATTAGTCATACAACGACACAAACACTCTGTAATCACCTTTTGGATTAATTTTGTTTACATCATCAATCTCGACAATTGATTCATATTCAGGAAGAGAAGCTACTCTCAAAAACCGTTAATTAATATGTATTCTCATTTCGAAACTATGCTTTCCTGTCTTTCTACTTCCAGATTACATACGTTTTCCTTTTATTATCTTCGTTAATCCATAACTATTCGAGTAATCATAATAACACATTTCTTATTTTAATGGTTCAGCAGGCTAACCTCTTAGTTTGTCTTCGACTATCCCAAAGAAGAATTGATTATGATTGTTTTCTGGATGCATATCAAGCTCAATCTCGAAAATATACTTTCGCTAAGGATTAAGTATCGGATCTACAAAAACGGTATCCCAAAAAGTCAAGGGGACTTCATTTTTCTTGATTTCATAACCGGAACGATTCAGCTTAGTGATTTCTAGTTATTCAGAAGTACCAATAGTTGATCTGACCAACCGACTTTGGAAGGATTTTTTGTTTGTGAAGAAATTGATATCTTGAATGGTTTTAATGATTTCTTCTGCGATAATATTAGGTTCTTAGAATGATTGTTCAAACCTATTGGATTAGCTATCGAGAAGATTCTAGAGTATTGCTCTGTGTTGTTCTGCTTTGTTGACTTTGTCTTTCACAAATGTGTCTAAATCATTTCCAGTTGTTGCTTCTTTGGAGAACACAATATCCTTTAGTTTCTGTATTTCAGCGATTCTCTTGTATTCTTCAAGTATATTTTAGTTGGCTTTATCTTATTGAATGTAAAATGCTTTGGCTTTGCTTTGTGAGTCTCTTATTGCTTTTTCAAAGTTTTCTCTAAGTTTCTGGAAGAAACTGTCAATTTATTCTAATTCTTAGTGCAAGCTGATGCTTTTTAGGTCAGCTGAGAGGTCATTATCATTCAGAGGAGGATATTCATAGAATATTGTATCTTCAGCTGCTTCTAAAATAGAACTTATTGAGATCAATTTGGAGGAAGGAATAGAATGGTTCTTCGCGCAATTAAAGCAAAGAGTCCTTTCTGTGGTTTCATCATCCAAGCTGATGAAATCACAGGGGATATTCGGATGCACTGTACATTTGAATTATGTGAGTTGATTTCTAAGTAGTAACTTAGTTTCTTCCATTTGGATTTATTAACGCTGGTTTTTCTGTTTACTTTTTCACTTTTACTCCAATTTGTTTCAATGTGAATTGCTATTTCTCTAGATACCCTACCCCCGCCCCTGTTATGATTTGGTTATTTAGAGATATTTTCGTGATTTTTACCTTAAAATGGTAATTTGTAACAAATAAATAATAAAAGATCATTTTATAGATGATTCCAATTCAACTTACAATCTTGAATTTCTGAGTGATTTAATAAAATAAATAGTATTTGCTTCTAATTATCTTTTTTATATCTTGCCTAAAAGATCATTCACAGCATAGACTATTTCTTTAAAATGGCTGCTTATTATATCTAACCCAAATATCAGTGATTCTATCCACAATTGCCTAGATTACTAGATTAATTACTTTCATATTCCCTAATTCAAAACCCTTCGCATACAATCCTAACTAATTTGTAATTTTTTTGAAGGAAATATTATCTCATTAGTGATGTTTCTTCATAATAGAAATTTTCCTTCAAATAGAGTTCTAAACTAACTAAACATTTCAATTGAGATATCCCTTTTTGAAAACTCGCATAGCCTGAATGATTCATGTCATTATTCGATAGATTTAAGCTCAAATGGTAGAGATTCTTGAGTCTACCGAAAATCCCTCCAAAGGATTTGATTATGTCTTCTCCATTGAAATTCCTCTCAAGATTTATGGAAAAACTAGTTAGATATTAACTATTTGTAGCTACTGCAGATACAAGAGACACAGCTGATTCACAAGAAAGAAAGTTACTCTCAAAGTTAAGATCAATTTTTTAGAGATTCTTCATTTTTGTGATAGTATCTGAAAGATGGTTTTCCATGGAATGTCTAATTTCATTGTATTTTAAGTTCAGGATTAATTTCTTAAGATGAATAAGACTTTAAAGACCATCTGATAAACTATCTAATCCTTTGTTCGAGATGAAACAGTATTAAAAATTGATATTTAGGGTTTGTAGATCATGGAAGACAGATAAAGCTTATGCGAATGCACTCAAGGGAGACTATGATATTGGTGTTGAAAAACAAAAGCTATTTCGTTTGAAGTTGAGACTGAGACACTAAAGACGATGCAAGCAAGAGATTCCTGTAGAGATAGCTTCAATGGAACCTGCACCAAGGTTGCAGTTATGAAAGCTTAAATCAAGAGTTTTGATATTAGCTAGTTTAGAAATCACTGACAAAGCTAATAGAAGGGATTAAGATGATTTCATTAAGCAACCATCGAACTAACCTATGAAGATGCTTACACTGCTAAACTAAACTACCCTAAGATCTATTTATCTATCATTATTGTCTTTATTGGTGGTATCAAGAGCAATAGCTTTGGTTGTTTTATTCTTTTTGATGTCATGATGGTTTGGTGTATTATTTATGAGATGAATATCCTCATTGCGTTCATCGCCAACAAAGAACTCAATGTTTTTAAAGAATCTATGAGTTTTATCGTTCTTTGGGGTGATAGTATTTCGATTGCTCTTGGAGGTCATTTCCATGCTGCTGAAGATCTGCTCCTGAGATTGTATTTTAAACAGTAATTCCTATTCGTCGTTGGGTGTGATAGCGACAATGAACATTTTATGTCTCTTAGCCATCACTTCGAAGAAACCCTTGAAAGCGAGCAGAAGCTAGCTTCCTGCTTCTGTGATGATTTGGTGATCCATATAAATTAAAATAATTAATCAAAATAATTAGGGGGAGATTAAGAGGTAAAAATTTGCTTTTTGCAAGAATTAAACAAAATTGATATTAGAAATAGTACGAATATTTTTTTTTCGTTAAATGAGTTGGTAGACACACTGAAACTAGATTTTTCATAATTGCAGATAGATTTTAAGCTTGTTTTGTAAGATATCCGATAACGAATAACTACCATTCATTATTATGATTACTCTTGTTCTCTTTAATGAGTAACGAAAAAGAATGTTATGTATGTAAGAGTAATAGATATGACTAAAAGCAAATAACAAATAAAAACTGTTTGGCTGCTTTTCAAATATCATACAATGTCTAATCAATTTTTTCATATTCTAAATTATGAAAATACCAATTAAAAAAAATGATTTTGTTTTTTTCTTATACTTAATTCACACAGCCATTGAAGATCGGTTACATTGAGTAAGATAATCTAACATTTGTCCAAAAAATAGCAACTTATCCACACATTCTAATTGCAACTGCTTAGATACAAAAAGTAATCTAGTTTCCTTGCTGCTTACAGATGCATACTATGAAACTAAACATTTACAGAATTATTTGAAAATCATCATTCGTTGAATGTAACTCTCCTTTGATTGCCTCGTAAGAATAAAATCTATGAAAATAAGGTGATGATTGTTTTGAAAAATACCTTACTTAAATGATCCGTAGCAAGAGTTAAACAACCATAGCGTTTAAATATCCATAATCCTCGCTAATTCATTGATTCCTGTGAAGAAAAAGAAACGAACAAACATGATAACCCAAATAATATCCATTAAAGCACTATTATTCTGCCTTCTCCTCCTTGGGGTGGTTCTCTGTGAGCTCTGGGAACTGACTTCAGAATTTAACGACAACGATACCTTCGATTCTGCAATGCTGTCTACTTGGAAACTACAGAATTTCTATGGTGCCTCTGTCTCAGTCTGCAATAAGGACAATTTAGTGGGAGGGTATGGTGTAAGTTCTTCTGCTAAGATGAGCAAGGATTTCACCCTTAAGGCTGCTCCGAAACAACTACATATTTCATTTGCTCTGTATTTTATCGGCCAATGGAAAACAGACTCCGATCCAAATAATGGAATAATACCCGACTCCGTGGAGATATACCTCAACGATAAGCAAGTGTTTTCAATCAAAAACAGTAAAAACACAAAAGAAGCCTCGGGAGGCTCCCATGAAGGAAATGAATTCTGTGGTGAGAAATCAACGCCTGTAAGTTACACGTATGTTCGATTAACAGTCCCTTTCACCGAGAAAGCTTTCACGCTATCAATCTAAGGACAACTGAGCAATCCTTCAGCCGGATGGTGGGGGATCAAGAGGTTTTAACTCTTCGCTGATTAAGGTATCCCAGATGTAGCACTCATCCTAAAAGAACTACCTGATGTATTGAATTTCGGAGAAGCGAATTGGAAAATCCCATCATAGCCAGCTTCTTAGTCGTCTTCTTCTCGCTTAACAAGACAAGTTATGCAGTGTGGAAGTGAAAGGATCTTCAGAAGTCCATCTCCTGATACAAAATTCACACGATAAATCCATGGATTACCTGATCACTCATTTCTTATTTTGAAGCTAAAAATATTCTGGATTGACTCCTTAGACGCTACGGATTCCGTAATCTTTTACTTAGACAATGAAATCATCCACGAATAGCCTAAGAGCTCCTCTTTAGAAACAATTAACATCTGTGGTAACTCTAATATCCCGGATTCCACGCAGAACATTGAGATATTCGTACCACACACAAAAAACAATGCAGTCTTGAAAGTTAAAGTTAACGCAAAATAGACTAATTCCTAAGTAATCTTTGGGTTCAACAGCTTTTCCATAGCAACTTCTATGCCATGTCCAATTCTCTATGATCAATTCGGTGGGGAGGGTAAATCACTGCAATTCTGTGGGAAATACCCTGATATGAATGCAGTAGGATGGAAGAAAAGCATTAAGGGTGTTTTTATCCCCAATAATATGAGAATAGGGCTGAAGCAGACAGGTAATGGTACCGACACAATCCTCATAATTGAAGAAACAAATTATTATCTGTCCGAACAGGAACTAAGGATCATAAATGAATCGTTTTTTGGAAGATCAATCAAACATAATGGGTAACATATTAACGACGAGGAAGACTATCCTCTTGAAGATACTGCCTGAATGGATATATTGTATATTGTTTAACTTTTATTGAACTTCTTGTTTTTGGTAGGACACAACAATACACAAAACCATGCAAAATAAGTTTATCCTTTTAAAAAAGCCACAAGTATACATTCGAAATTTGGCTAGTAAAGAAATATTCCCAATGGTAGCCAAAAAAGGCCAAAAGAAATGAATTTCTTGTGATCACACACGCTATCGAACATGTTATGTTTTCATTTTTTCCAAAAGCACAAAGCACGATTATTCTTCGTTTGCTCGTTGTTTTGAATACTCTTCGATTCGAATACTCCTTTAACAATGGATAAAGACCTATCAATATGTATATTCAAAGTTCCTAGAAATATTATGTTTGTGCGATTGATATCTAGGACAGTGTGGGGAAATAATCAAAGCAAATTCCTTAAATATTTTCTCAATTAAACAAGCCAGAACTCTCTCCCTGCTGAGAATATGAGCTACACCAAGAAGGCAAAGAGTAGGAAGCCAAAGAAAATCAAATCCACTCTTCTTGGTGAAAATTCTTTAATGACCGAACAAAACAATGAAAAGGGATAGGTTGAAACGCTTCTTTAATAAAAAATTGAAATTATTACACCTGAGGAGCCTCCTTAAATTATACTGACTCGCGTTGAGGAAACTAATATGTCATAATTACCTTTAAGCATCCCTTCTGATTCACCAAAACCTAAGATGTCCCCTGGAATAACTGCTCAAATCGAAGAGATTTCACCGTTTGAAAAACAAGATTTTGTTATTTCTACTCATCTTCAGAATAAGGATGATTAGTTGCATTATCAAGGGTTACCTGTGAACTCTCGCAAATCATCATCTTGTGTTTTATCCTCAGCAAATTTAGATAAAATTGAAGACGAATCTCGAGAAGATTCCGCTTCTGATTTGCATGACAATGGTAAAGTTTAAAAAAGTCATTTTTCTCGTGAAGCTGAAGAACTTCAGTAGAATAATCAAGTCGTAGAAATCCCTCATTTGTACATCCGTAACTCTGATTTTGCTGCTAAAGTTGGCATCACCCATCAAGCTAAGATTCCTGAATTGATATCAGCTGAGCAACATTCAAACAGTCATCTTGAAAGATTGATAACTTAGTAGAAAGTATGGGGGAGTGATTGGATTGAAGATAATGAATAAATCATCAAGAAAAGTACTGAACTACTCAAGAAATGGTTCGGATACAGGAGAAATGAAGAATAATGTATCAAGCATTTACTTCTTCTTGGATTAGATTCTTCAAAGTATGAACAGTTTTTAGAGGAAAACTAAGAGGTACTTTATAAAATGTATGAAGAATAAGATTCTAAACTCATCAAGAAGAAGATAAAAAAGAGAGCTCTTTATTCAAAGTGAGAAAAATTTTCAACACAACGAATCTGAAATTGCTTTAACATGGGAAAGAAATTGTCTCAAAATAGTGATTGACATCGAAGAGATTTACCCAAAATAATGCTTCTTTAACGATGAAGAGAATGTACTGAAATATTTTTTGCCTCTTTTATTCATCTGCTTTTAGTTATTCAAAGACTATTTTCACTATATTGCATACATCGATCATTCTTTAAACTAAAAAATAAATTACAAAATATGGCATAAAACTCTCTCTCTCTTGATTATGACTTCAAGCTCTTATCCAAAGAGGCTTTTGGAGTCTCTCAAAGAATCTAGAAATATTTGTTTGTTTTGTTTGTTTTTTTGTGAATTCGAAATCTAATGC
>Ga0302271_10002652_pt1 | contig 15904 bp, 13 predicted proteins | sample III_Bog_N1_1_FD_198767 | JGI IMG/M metagenome (GOLD analysis project Ga0302271, IMG submission 198767) | Peat permafrost microbial communities from Stordalen Mire near Abisko, Sweden - III_Bog_N1_1 | ecosystem: Environmental > Terrestrial > Soil > Wetlands > Peat | place: Sweden: Abisko...
TTTACTACAAAGTTCGCATGCTTTTCGGAGATTTGAGCATCGCCGACACGCAAGCCCTTGAGTCCCGAGGCTTCAATCAATGATCCCGCAAATTTACCGGGTGGGCGCTTAAACATGGAACCTGCATTAGGAAGCTCTAATGGTTGCTTTTCGCGACGTTTCAAAAGGATCGAATTCATTTGCGTGCGTAGGCGTTGCGGCTCATCATATCGTAAGTGCAGTGTAACTTCAACGATGATTTCTTGCCGGTTCATGAGTCCAGAATGTCGGTAGGAAAATTCACATTCCGCGTTGGTGCGAATGGTTTCTGCGCCTTGTATATCAATGGTTCGTACCGATTCAATCACTTGGCATAGCTCTTGGTCGTAAGCACCTGCATTAATGAATGCACCACCGCCCAATGTTCCTGGAATGCCGCCCAAATTTTCAATTCCTGCAAGGCCTACTTCAACCGCGGTACTTACTGCTGTATGCAATTGCGTGCCAGCTTGGCAAAGCATTCGTTCGCCTTCAAGCGAAATTTTTGCAAAGCTTTTTCCTAAATGGATGATTAGCCCTGGATAGCCCATATCAGCAATCACAAGGTTTGAGCCGCGGCCGAGCACAAAGTAGGGCAGCTCTTGTTTTTGGTTTTGCTCTTTTCGCCATGCAAGAATTTCCCGCAATTCTTCGATAGTTGTTGGCTCAGCGAAGTAACGAGCTGCTCCGCCCACCTTGAAAGAGGTGAGGTTTCGTAAGGCTACGTTCTCTTGGATGAAGATGGGAATAGAGGCCATAGTAGAAGAGGGGGGTTGATTTTCTTGCGTCCAAATTAGATTATTTACCTCGTGCAGCATCCAAGCAATAGAGACAACATCGAAGCGCTCAAAGCGGCGCTCTCCATAACTGCAGTCGCAGAAGCGCTTGGGCTTGAACCCATGCGTGGAAAATTCCGGTGTTTACATCCAACACGTCATTCCCATGGTGATCGTTCACCGAGTGTGTCTCTGAGTGAAGACCGCGGACTATTTCGTTGCTGGGTTTGCCAAGATGTGCGCGGTGACTGCATTGAACTTGTGAGCCAAGTGCGCAACTGTAGTTTTATTGATGCCTTGCGCTGGTTACGCGATACGTTCCCGAATGCGAGAACGGCTGCAAACCTTGGTACGCCTTCAACAACCGCGCCGAAGCAACCCACTGCAATTGTGCAAGACGTTCGTAAAGATTCGACATCTGAATTAGCGACTTTGACTGTCCATAATGTAGAGCGGCCTGAACATTGGCGCGAAAAGCTTGTGCTAACATTCTTGAAATTGTTGATGCCAATTGATCAAGCCGATCCGCATGGGAACTTTTTGGCGCGCGACTATTTGATTAAGCGAAAAATATTTCAACGCACATGGAATGGGCTTCGCTTGCGGTGGGTCGATGATTATCATCGAGTGAACGAAGCCTTACGCCACGATGCTGATCCAGACCTGTTACGCGAGGTGGGGTTAGTGAATGATCAAGGCAACCTACGTTTTTATAAGCACCGTTTAATCTTGCCTTACCTCGATGCAGAAAATCACCCGCTCCATTTTCAGGCCCGCGCCCTCGATTTTGAAACCACGCCCAAAGAGCTTAGCTTGCGCGGCCATATACCATGCCCATACAACGCCAAGGAACTCGATCAAAGACCGGGTGTGGTGTATTTGTGTGAAGGGCCAATTGATACGCTTACGTTGGTAGAAAAAGGCTTTGCGGCAGTGGGTGTGCCTGGTGTCGCGCATATGAAAAAAGAATGGATTCCACTCTTCACCAACAAGCGCGTGATTGTCTGCTTTGATAACGACGAAGCGGGTCGCACCGCTAGCGCAAAAATCGTAGAAGAGTTTACCGCCCAGGGAATCGATGCCAAGCCTCTAACCTCGCTTCCAAGCTTTACCGACATCAACGATTGGTTTACGCGGTAGAATTTGGTTTGTATTTTTCCGTGACATAGCGAAAAGGTGTTGGCTTATCGTGAGGGTTTTCATGAAACTAGGTAAAAGCGTTGTTCTTGCTTTTGCATTATTGGGATCGATGGCTTATGCCGTGGATGAATTGAATCAAGTTGTCGATACGGGGGTTGTCGGAGTTTTTGCCTTTGATCAATGGGGTGAATTTGATCATGACAATGTGCAAGCATTTGGGTTGGGGTTCAAGTACGGCGTTCTCAATCATCTAGAGATTGGAATCACTATTCCATTTGCACTCGTGATCCCCCAAGGTACCGGTGGATATTGGGGAATGGAACAAATCGAATTGGGGGCGAAGTATCGTTTACTGAATTCAGATTTTGCGGGGTTCATTAATATGCAGCTCCCCTTTGGATCAAAAAAAATACTCGCTTCTGACCCTACATTGAATGCAGAGTTGGGAGTGCTTATGAATGTGAAGGGCTTGTCTGCCCATCTGCGGGGATGTGTGGCTTATGACTATTATACGCAAGTAGGCAGCAACAGTCGAATAAACAAAGGATCGCTTTTTAATGCGCTGCTTAGGCCAGGTTTTAATGAGACCGAGTCTATGGAATTGTTATGGGATGCGCAACTTTTCGCGAAATACTCTGACGTTGATCATGGGGAGGCAAGAGGCAATGACAACCTCTACTCGATAATGGGACTCGGCTTCTTATACCATATCGATTCGACGGGGCAGATTGAAGGAACTTTCGACTTTTTGTTTCTCAATCAAAAGGATCCTGGCCTAAATTGGTTATTGACTTTGCAGATCAATAAAGATTTTTAGCAAAAAAAAGCCTCTGCAAATGCAGGGGCTTTTCTAATAATGTTTGCGTTCTTAGAACAGATAAGTAAGGGTAACGGCGGCCATATCCCATGCCCGTACAACGCCAAGGAACTAGACCAAAGGCCAGGTGTGGTGTATCTATGTGAAGGGCCAATTGATACGCTTACGTTGGTAGAAAAAGGCTTTGCGGCAGTGGGTGTGCCTGGTGTCGCGCATATGAAAAAAGAATGGATTCCTCTCTTCGCAAACAAACGCGTGATCGTGTGCTTTGATAACGATGAAGCGGGTCGTAACGCAAGTGCAAAGGTCGTAGAAGACTTTGTTGCACAAGGGATCAACGCTAAGCCATTGACCTCGCTTCCAAGCTTCACTGATATCAACGATTGGTTTACACGGTAAGTGTGATCATTCTCTCCATTGTCGCGAAATGCTCTTGGATTCAGTCGTGTAAATGAATAACTTGCAGTCTGTCTCAATCACAAATCCATGGAGGATACGTTATGAAAATAAAACAATTAGTCGTTGCCAGCTTGATCGCGTCTGCGAGCTTGAGTTATGCAGTGGACAACATGGCTATGCCCGTTGAATCCCAAGCCAAAGAAGCGTACTTAAGCTTAGGCTGGGCTTCCTATGATAACGTTTCATTGCAGCATATTGGCCCTGGTTTCAAATTTGGTCTTGCTCCAAACATTGAACTTGGAATTGAAGTCCCTCTTTTGAATGTATCACCAGAACAAGGTAGCAGTACTTTTGGTCTTGACCAAATCATTATCGGTGGCAAGTTTAGATTTACCCCAGGTGCAGCTGCGTTTGTGGACTTCAATCTACCCTTTGGATCCAAAAAGATTGTTGGATCAAACCCAACGTTGAATACTGAGCTTGGTTTTATCATCGATCAAAGTCCTTCAACGATTATGCACTTGCGCGGTGAAGCATCCTATACTTGGTATCCAGAAGACAAAGACAAATATGATCGGGGAAACATGATCACCGTTGAACTTCGCCCCGGCTACAAACTGAGCTCAACGCTTGAAGCTTTTGCTGATGTGACATTCTTATCGATTAACAAGAGCGCCTATGCTGGAACTGATGAACCTGATTCGGACAACTGGTATGCCCTGATTGGTCCTGGCGTTCTCGCAAATATTGACAACACGACTAAGGTAGAAGGCTTTGTGGATTTCCTACTCTTAAAGGACACCGATCCTGGTTTGAACTGGGTTCTTAACCTTCAGGTCAATAAGCAGTTCTAATTTTTACTCATAAAAAAAGCCCCTGCAATGCAGAGGCTTTTTTGTTTCATAAGTAATTTATTAGAACAAGTAGGTCAAGGTAACTGCAGCCATATTGGTTGTATTGTCGCCCGAGCCAAGATGGTCGATTACATTTGTGAGGCCATATTGATAGCGGGCATCAACACCAAGGCCAGCAATAGGCAGCATAAACTGGACGCCAGCGACCAAGCCAATATTCAGTTTATTGATTGCTGCTTTTGACTCCGTGGAGTCACTATAAGCATTGATTCTATCGATGAAAGTATTTAGGTTCATATCCATTGAACCGTCCTTTATTCCTCCGGTGATGTAATAGCCAATGGAAGGCCCCGCGATAATGGAAAGGGTAGGGAGGATCGAAACAGATGCAAGAATTGGAGCGTCAATATACCATGCATGAAGATTTGCATCGACTTTGATTGCCTTGCCTGTGGAGTCTTCATCATCGTATTTTCCAGAAGCTCCTTTTTCTTCGAGCAATAACTCAGGCTTAACACCAATAGGGCCAAGGGTTAAATGATAGGTTACGCCAACAATGGGGGCAATAATCCCACCATCAAATACTTTTTCAAAGTCACTGCTGCCACTCATATTTGCATAGCCTGCGCCAAGTTTGACTCCAAACTGTGCATTGGAAACGGACGCTGCTGCGAGCAAGCAGAAGGTTGTTGTGAGAATGTTTTTTTTAATTGACATGTAGGCTCCTCTTTTGGATTTGTTGATGTTTGCAAATTAATAAGAAACGATGAATTTACCGAGGTCTTTTGTTTTTTTTTGTGATTCAGCTCAACAAAGAAAAAAGCCCCGGCAATTTGCCGAGGCCTTTGAAAGCTTGATCTGCTTGGCTTAGCGGCCGCCAGCGCGTGCCTTGTCGCCGAACTTCTTGATGAGTTCTTCTTGGACGTTGCGTGGTACTGGTTGGTACTTTGCAAATTCCATGGTGAACTCAGCCTTGCCCTGTGTCATGGAGCGCAAGTCAGTGGCATAACCAAACATTTCTGCAAGTGGGACTTCGCAAATAATGGTGGTGTAGCCGAGCTGCTCGGTTGTTCCCATGATGGTTCCGCGACGCTGAGAAAGGTTACCAACAACCGAGCCTTGGAACTCAGTTGGGGTTTCCACTTCAACTTTCATGATTGGCTCGAGAACCTGTGCGCCAGCCTTAGCAAAGGCTTCGCGGTAGGCCATACGTGCAGCAATCTGGAACGCCATATCCGACGAGTCAACGTCATGGTATGCACCGTCCACAACTTCCATTTCAATGCCGAGCACTGGGAAGCCGATCAAGGAACCGGCGTCCATGCAGCTCTGGAATCCCTTATCGCAAGATGGGATGTATTCCTTAGGAATGCGGCCACCCACGACAGAGTTGATGAACTTGTAGTTGATCTCTGGGTTGGCTTCGAGGTCGAGAGGGCGCATAACACCGGAGAGCTTTGCGAACTGACCCGAACCACCGGTCTGCTTCTTATGCGTGTATTCGAACTTGGATTCGCGTGTGATGGTTTCGCGATAAGCAACCTGTGGGTTACCCGTCACAACTTCAACCTTATACTCGCGACGCATGCGCTCGACATACACGTCGAGATGCAATTCGCCCATGCCCTTGATGATCGTTTGACCAGACTCCGCATTCACTTCAACCTTGAAGGTTGGATCTTCCTTGGTGAAGCGGTTGAGTGCCTTAGAAAGATTCGCGAGATCGTCGCGGTTCTTGGCTTCGATCACGAGTTCAATCACAGGATTTGGAACGTGCATGGAGGTCATGTTGACATGAACCTGGCCATCGGTAAAGGTTGTGCCGGTAGCGCAATCGATACCGAACAGAGCCACAATGTCGCCTGCGCCTGCTTCGGTGATATCTTCCATATCATCAGAATGCATGCGAACCAAGCGACCTACGCTCACCTTTTTGGTGCTGGTCATGTTATGGATAGCGGTGCCTTTCTTAATCTCACCCTGATAAATACGGATGTAGGTCAGCTGGCCATAACGGCTATCGGTAAGCTTGAATGCGTAGCAAACGAGAGGCTTGTTGTTCACGGACTCCATGACCAGTTCGGCTTCATTGTTGTCGATGTCGAGAGCCTTGTTTTCCACTTCGGTTGGATTTGGAAGGAAGTCGCGCACACCGTCGAGCATCTTCTGCACGCCAACGTTCTTATAGGCCGAACCCATGAACACTGGGGTGACGTTCATGTTGATGGTCTGTTCGCGAATCACAGCCATGATCTTTTCTTCAGGGATATCCAGACCATCAAGCATTAGCTCCATGATCTCATCGGAATAATGAGAAACGGTGTCGAGCATCTTCTCGCGGTATTCGTCCGCTTGAGCCTTGAGCTCTGCAGGAATCTCGTCTTCGCGAATTGTATTGCCAGCGTCGCCTTCGAAATAGAATGCTTTCATCTTGACAAGATCGACCACGCCGCGAAGCTTGTCTTCGAGACCAATAGGGATCTGCATGACGCAAGGATGATGATGCAGCTTGTCTTTGAGCTGCTGAGCAACGCGAAGTGGGTTAGCGCCTGCGCGGTCGCACTTGTTCACAAAAGCGATGCGAGGAACGTTATAGCGGCGCATTTGGCGATCCACAGTAATCGACTGGGATTGAACACCGGCAACACCGCAAAGCACGAGGATAGCACCATCGAGCACGCGAAGTGCGCGTTCCACTTCGATAGTGAAGTCAACGTGGCCCGGTGTATCGATAATGTTGATGGAAATATCTTTCCATGTGCAATAGGTCGCAGCGGACTGAATGGTGATGCCGCGTTCGCGTTCAAGTTCCATGGAGTCCATCTTAGCACCGACACCGTCCTTACCGCGAACTTCATGGATCGCGTGGATACGGTTGGTGTAGAACAAGATGCGCTCGGTGAGAGTCGTCTTGCCCGAATCAATGTGGGCAGAGATACCGATATTTCTGTGGTGTAACAAGTCTTTCATGGTTTTCCGCGGGTTGACGTGTCTGAATGAGCGGCCAAAGATAGAAAATTGCCCTAAGCGATCAAGTGATGAATTTTGGAGCTAATTTTTGGGGAATTCAAGGAGCGTTTTTGTCCTCTAAGTTTTACAGAAACAGCATTCTCTTTCTTATACTTTTTCTGGTCAGTTCTTGCTCACAACTTGGCTTTGGGTCAAAGCCCTCATCGAAGCACTTACCATCAGGATTTATCAAGCTTGATGCCGCTGGCAAAGTGATTTCTCTTGGTGTAGATTCAGGGGCTTCCAGCGATGAAATGCCTAAGATGTATGCAAAGTTTTCGAGCAATTTCAATCTGTACTCTCACGAGGTTCGCAAAGATGAATTTCAGGCGCTGATGGGTTATGTGCCCGTGGGGGCAGAAAATGATTCTGTGGATGCTCCCGTTCGTTTTGTGAGTTGGTACGAAGCGATTTTCTTCTGCAATCGCATGAGTGTAAAGAACGGATTGGATTCTGTTTATTCGTACTCAGGTGCTTCGAAAGATGCGAGTGGGAGAATCGATGGGTTGATTGGAATTAAAGTGAAGTATGCTGCAGAAGGAATAAGACTTCCCACGGAAGCAGAATGGATGTTTGCAGCCAAAAAAATTCCTAGCGCTTCCCTTCTTTCTTCTGCTTGGTATGCAGATAATTCCGGTGGCGTCGTTCACAAAGTTGAACAACGCAAAGCCTACGATGGCTTATACGATATGGCTGGAAACGTGATGGAGTGGGTGAGTGATGGCATGGCAACTCATCCCAATCATGTACTTTAACGGATTATGCAGGGCTTGTTTTGGGAGAAATGGGATTGTGCTCAAGAGTGGCGAAAGGTGGAAGCTACACTCACGGTCAAGCCTTTTTAGATCCAGAAAAACGGCAAGACTATTATTCCCTTGAAGGGCACGAACGCTTGGCGTATATGGGATTTCGCGTTGCTGCAGGCGCGATGAAACCTTCGTTCACATCGTCGAATGGTGGCCATGTAAGTGATGTTAGTTTGTCGATGGTTGCGTCCACTTCGGATATTCGGCACTTTTTGAATACGACTGATTTTCGAGTAGTCTTTGTGGATCAGGTTTCTGGATTTTGGAAGCTCTCAAATCAACCGCTTACGCACCGCTGCAAGCAATGATCCAAACCTTCATGTTTGGGATGCAAACCTTTGTGGTGCGCATGATTTCACTGCAAGCGAAGCGTATGATGCCTTGCATCTTTCTGGAGCCGGTGCGACACGACTCACCAAACAACTCAGGAATTCATTGATCGCTTGGGGTGTTCCGACGCAGTGATTCTTTGCGATTACTTACAGTTTGAACTTGCCCACCAGCCCTTGCAAATCAAGGCTCAAAGTCTCAAGATCTTTTGCCATGGTATTGCTCGCCTGCGCTGACTGAGTCGTATTTTGAGCCGCTATTCCAAGTTCCGCCGCAGTTTCAGCAACCTCTGCAGAGCCCTGCTCAATTTCTTTGATGTTGTGTGCAATGCCATCGGTTTCTTGGTTCACCTTGGCGACGACGCGAGCTACTTCTTGCATTGTCATGTTCTGTTGTTCTACGGCATGCACAATGTTTTTGGAAATGCCATTGACTTGTTCGATCACGTTTGCGATTCCTTGAATCCCTTGTAAAGATTGGTGCACAGCGCCTTGCATGTTTCCAATCTGCGCCGCAATTTTTCCTGTTGCTTCGCCTGTTTGTTTCGCGAGTTCTTTGATTTCACCAGCGACAACGGCAAAGCCTTTGCCGGCTTCACCTGCCGTGGCAGCTTCAATGGTTGCGTTCAAAGACAAGAGGTTGATTTGTTCTGCAATATCTTCAATGAGATCAATCACTCGATCCACTTCTTGTGCTGTTTTACCGAGTTGATCCATTTGCGTTTGCACGTCAACGGTGCGAGTATGGGCTTCATCGGCAACTTGAAATTCCTTTTCACACTCTTTTGCGACATCTTTTAATGAAACGCTCATTTCTTCCACTGCTGCGGCAACATTACTCATGGATTGGCTCAAAGAGTTTGCTGCGGATGAAATTACTCGTGTCCCTGCTGACGTTTCTTCGATGGCACTAGCGACATGCTGTGCTTGATTCTGTACCTCGTTTGCAACACCGCTCAAGTGAGACGAGCTATTACTCATTTGCATAGAGGAATCGTTCAGAGTCGAGGAATGATTTTTGACCTGAGATATAATGTCTCGAATCTTTTCTGCAAAGGTGTTGAACGCAGAGGATAGTTCACCAATTTCATCTTCTGTATTCACTTCCATGCGCCGTGTTAAATCGCCTTCGCCATCCGCAATGTCTTTAAGGAGTGCCGATGCTTTACGAATGGGGCTTGCCACCTTGTCCACCGCAACAAAGACTGCAATAGCAAGGATTAACAACAAGACGAGGGAGATTGCAACCATCTTCCAACGCAATGCCACGATCGGCGCTCGTAAGTTATCCAAAGGCAAAGCAAGCGCGATGCTCCAAGGAGTCCCTGTGTTTCCAATGTTTACTGGTGAATAGCGAAGAAGTGCCATTTTGCCATTTCCTTTCGCAATCTTTTCTACTGAAAATGGTTTGCCATCATGGATTGCTGCCAAAAGAGTTTTTCCACTGTCTGCCATATCATCGCCAACTTGCTTTGTAAGGAGCTCTTTCTTTGGATGTGCTGCGCGTTTACCTGTATTAGAAACGAGGATGGCGTAACTTTCGGGAACAGGGTGAATATCCTTGACCATCTGCTGCAAAGTGGCGAGAGAGATATCAATTCCAGCTGCGCCAACAAATTCACCATTGATCGTGATCGGAACGCAAATCGATGTGACTAGCATCGGTTCTGAGCTTGTACTACCCTTATACGTCCAAAAATAGGGCTCAATAATGACTTCATGGCCGAGCTTCTTTGGCAATTGGTACCAGTCGTCCGTGTCAGCAATTGAATAGGCGTTGAGCTGATCACCCACTTCTTTGCTGAGGACTCCGTTTCCCACATCGAACCAAGATATGCCTGGGTGTTGTCCATCTTTTTTCCAGTTTTTGGAAAAATATTTCCCTTGTTCAAAGTTCACATACACCGATGTGATTCCTGGTATCTTATTCAAACCATGACAAACGGAGTCAAGAAAATTTTCTTTTGCGGCATCGGGCCAAGAGCTAATGCTTACTGCGCTTGAGGCAAGGGCGCGAACTAAACTTAAATGTTGTTGCAAATCTGACTTTACTTCCACAGCGAAGCGCTCTGAAATATCGCTACTCCATTGAATTAGTTGTTGCTCTTGAATATCGCTAATTGTAATGCTTTGGTAAATGGTAGCCAAGCTAACTAGAACAACAGTGATGCTCAAAATAAGAACGAGTAATCTCGTGCGAATTGATTTGAAACGAAACAGGGACATAAAGCACCTCGATGCGAATCTGTGCTGGGATTATACCCAAAAAACACAAAAAAATCAAGGCGATACTATCGATGAGTTCGCTTGCGGCGACGTGTTAGATGCGATGGCGATTCCGGTAAGCTCTTGACGCGAGGAAGCTCCGTGCCACGATTCATTGCGATAATGCGAAGCACTGACGTCACCATAACGGTAACGGTAAGGCGTGTTGTTAGTTGCCAATGTAATGACCCGCTGGCGAAAAAGACAGCTCCACCAAGTAATGCCGCTGTTGCGTAAAAATCACTCTTGAGGACTGCGGGAATTTCCATCACAAGTAAGTCGCGAATTACTCCGCCACCTGTTGCCGTTACGCCCGCCATGAGAATTATCGTGAGCGGTCCAGCACCCATGGCTTCTGCTTTTTGTGCACCAATGGCTGCGAATAGTCCAAGGCCAATCGCATCGGCGAGCATCACCAAATCCCAATGTGAAGCTATGCGGCGCTTGTTTAGAATCGCAAGCAATGCTCCTGCAATACACACGAGCAAATAGGATTCGTTTTTCAGCGCCGTTGGAGGGGTAGCTCCTAACAAAACGTCGCGAACAATTCCACCACCGACGCCTGTGGCAATGGCCAGCACCATCAATCCAAGCAAATCAAGTTCATGTTTGACTGCTCTGAACGCACCCGAGATGGCAAAGGCCAAGGTGCCAAGGATATCAAGGGTGGAAAGGATCACTGCGAAATCATACCAGAGTTAATGGACGCCAGCACCATCAGCAACTGCGCAAGTCATTGCAAGATTGTCGACGCTTAAAATCTGCCCATTACACACAATATTTCGATTAGAGACAATTAAAGTCACCTTTTCAAAGTCTTTGAGTTTGAGTTCGCGAGCTTCGGTGAGAGGCGTTGTTCCGGCAAAGGTTGCGCGTGAACCAATCTTTGCTGCACCTGGATTTACAAGCACTGCTTTATGATCTTCGCCATCGCCTGCGAGCAACATTCCCTGTGACATAATTCCACGAAGTGGCGCGGGCTTTAGGTTCGCAAAAAGAAGTACGGAACGGCCCGCGAGCTCTTGCGCTGTATAGCTTTTGCGTAATCCTGCGCAGACTGTGCGTGGCTCGGCTTCACCTACATCAACCTTCAAAACATAAAGCGATTCTGCATCGGAATGCTCTGTGACTTCAAGAATTTTCGCCACCCTAAAATCAAGAGCTGCAGGAATTTGTTCAATCGTCAAAGGCTTCAGTTGCTGATTTTGCACCACCGTTTTCGCGGGTACCACAGCAGGCTTTTCAACTTCAATTCGTGGAAATAATCCTTGACCTCCAGGGCCTTCACCAAAAATTTCGCCGCCCTGCAACCCGCCCCACGTAAGGCTTGCAGAACCTTTGAGGGTTGTGCCGAGCATACTTAATCCGGTAGCTGCTTTGCCTGGAATCACCGGAGACAAGAGTGTGAATGCGATGCGCAAAGTTTCTGCGCTAACCCAAAGTACTGTTCCCAATTCATCTTGCGCAGCGGGATTTTTTGCGAGCTTCCAAGGAGCTTTGATTTCAAGATAGCGATTGACTGCGCGCACAAGCCCCATGGTCTCTTCCACAATCTGCGAAAGCTTTACTTGAGGAATCCATTCGACAACTTGGGTGGTGACTTTGGTGGCCAACGTCTTGAGCGTATCTTCCTCAGGACCCCAGGTTTTGCAATGGGGAAGCTTACCTGCAAAATTGGTGAGCACGAGTTTGTGTACGCGATTTAAGCCATTGCCTAAATCGTTCGCCAAATCAGAATTTGTACGACGGAAAAAGGCATCATCGCTAAAGGTTGAATCAAGGCCAACCACCATGTCGCGAATCAAGAAATAGCGGAATGTATCTACGCCAAATTGATCAATGTAAGGGTGTGGATTCACCACGTTTCCTGTAGACTTGCTCATCTTGGCGCCGCCATTGAGCCACCAACCGTGCGCTAAGATATGCTGCGGAAGCTCGATCTCTAAAGCCATCAGCATGGTGGGCCAATAAATGCTATGGGTTGTCAAAATATCCTTGCCGATTAGGTGCAAGGTTGCAGGCCAAATTGAAGCGCCGCTGGGGTGTTTACGATTGCGCACCGCGGTCACATAATTCACCAACGCATCAAACCAAACGTAGGTCACAAAGTCTGGATCGAAGGGTAGGGGAATGCCCCAACTGAGGCGTGCCTTAGGGCGGCTAATGCAAAGATCGTTGAGGGGCTTGCGTAAAAAGCCGAGCACTTCATTGCGTCTAAAGTCAGGGAGAATCCAATCGGGGTGAGTTTCTAAATGGTCAATTAGCTTTTGCTGATATTTTCCCATGCAAAAGAAATAGTTCTTTTCTTTGAGCCATTCTACCGCGCGACCACTAATCGGGTCTTTGCCATCCACAAGTTCTTCTTCTGAAAAGAAGCGTTCTTCGCCAACTGAATACCAACCCTCGTATTCCTTCGCATAGATCTCGCCTTTATCCCAAAGTTTTTGCAAGCACTCTTGCACAAAAGCCTTATGGTCAGGGTCTGTGGTGCGAATAAAATGATCGTATTCAACACCCATCTTGTTCCACATATCTTTGAAGCGAATATTGAATTCATCGACGTGTTCTTGTGGCGTTACACCACGCTTGGCTGCAGCTTGCTGAACCTTTTGACCATGCTCATCGGTTCCGGTCAAGAAAAAAGTTTCGTGACCAATCATCTTATGATAGCGAGTTAGAACATCAGCAAGTGTTGTTGTGTACGCATGCCCAATATGAGGAGCGTCGTTTACGTAATAGATCGGGGTAGTGACGTAGAAAGTCTTTTGAGTCATGGAGCCCAATGTAGGAATTTGGCTGCGCTTAAAAGCCTTCCGAAAAATTTTTGACGTTCATAAATGTCCACCGGTTTGTGCTGATCATGCCAATCATTAATTGCGTTGGCTAGTGCTGAGCTCTAATTTGGTTTTCAACTCTTTAATTCTCGTTTCTTTTCGCACTAGCTCTTTGCTGAATTCATCGAGCTCTGCTTTTTTCCCTTCGAAAAGTCTGCTGTAGTGCTCGCGTTCATGCATTTCAAGGAGAAGGTGAAGCTCGTTTTCAAAAAGAAGCTGAAACGTATTCATGAGGCACTTGTGCTTTGCTCTTTCCCCAAAAGGCTTCTCATCCATTACACACAACATTCCAAAGGATTTATTTCCTGGCCAATGAATAGGAACCACATATAGACTAACAATTTCGAGGGGTGCAAGCAAAGGCGCGGCATCACTTCCCGCTTGGGCGATATTATCGATAAAGAGTTCTAAATCATGGTGCAACACAGGGGTGAATAATTCTTGATATGCGTTGTCGATAATGCACCCTTCTTGAAATGGAGCTTTTGCGTTGTTATTTGTCGCAACGACTTCTAGGGTAGGTGTTTGTTGACGAATGATGCACGTTGAACTGGCTTCAAAAACTTCGGAAACGGACTGTAATACCCGTCGCCAACGAACCGTAAATTCTATTGGAATGTGTTTTCCATAGAGTGTGATTTTTCGTTGCATGCTTTCGCCATTCCCTTGTTGAGTCTCGGTAAGATGATACTCCTTAGGGCTTGGATGAGCAAGCAGATATTCCACTTAAAATTTTTGTCAGTTGTGCTTTTTGGTTTCGACAATTGGATGCGGCGACTCTCTAGACTTACGTCGTAGATTCTCCGCGAGCCATGATCACCTTGCCTGTGCGAATAAATTCAATGATGCCAAACTTGCTGAGCAATGTTTTGATCGCATCGATTTTTTCAGATGCACCGGTAACTTGCAATACAGTAGATGTGTCGGTCATATCAAGGGAAATAGCCTTGAAGTGTTCTGCAATTTGCAAAAGTTCCGTGCGATGTTCGGAGGTTGATTTGACCTTGAAGAGGGCGAGTTCTCGCTCCACAATGGAGTCCCCCGTGTGATCCTTTGCTTGAATCACATCCACGAGTTTTTCTAGTTGTCGAATAATCTGCACCAAAGTATCTGGGTTGCCACGCGCAACGATGTTCATGCGGGAGAATTCGCTGTCGAGAGTTGGCGACACCACGAGAGAGTCGATGTTGTAGCCGCGCCGAGAGAACACGAGCGAGATGCGCACGAGCACGCCAGGCTTGTTGGACACCAAGAGGCTAATGGAATGAGCTGGTTCTAAGTTGGGCATAGGGGGCCTTGCAAAGTGAAGAGTTAAAAATTGAGAATTGAAAGATGAAAGTTTGGGGGAGTGTGAGGTGTGCGTATTGCATGGTCGTTGAAAATTGAGCGTTGAGAGTTTGGGGAATGAACATGTGCGCAACTTTCAATTCTCAACTCTCAATTTTCAACATGTATTTAAGTGCTTCCTGTTGGCTTTTCTAGTTTCGTTTTGGGTGGTTCAATAATCATTGATGTGTACGGTGCGCCAGCGGGAATCATTGGGAACACGTTTTCTTCTTGTTCGCATTCGCAATGCACAAGCACTGGGCGATCTGTGATTTCAAGGGCTCGCTTAATAATGCGCTCAGCATCTGCAGGGCGCTTAATTCGCAACCCTTCGATGCCGTAGCTTTCTGCGAGCTTCACAAAATCTGGATTTCCTTCGAGATCCACGCCGCTATATCGCTTCTCGTAGAACATGTCTTGCCATTGGCGCACCATGCCTAAGTAGCGATTGTCCATCACCATGATTTTGATGGGTAATTTATGGATAGCGGCTGTCGCTAATTCGCAGAGAGTCATTTGGAATCCACCATCACCCGAAATGCAAAAGATGGGGTAGCCAGTAGGGTTTCCAAAGGCTGCACCAATCGCGGCAGGGAATCCATAACCCATGGTTCCTGCTCCACCAGAGGATAGGAAGTGGTTTGGATATTCTGGAATGATGAACTGAGCTGCCCACATTTGGTGCTGGCCCACATCGGTGCTCACAATGGCCTTGCCTTGTGTGAGGTCTTGGATGGTTTGGAAAATATGTTGCATGCGCAGGCCGCCCTGCTTCGCATAATTCAGCGGATACTTTTTCTTCCAGCCGTTGATGGACTTGATCCAATCCTCGGTGGGGAGTTTTTGCATGAGGGGCAGCAATTGGTCGAGCACAAGTTTTGTGTCGCCATGCAAGAACACATCGGGCTGAATGATTTTTCCATGCTCGGCTTTATCAATGTCTAGATGGATCTTGGTTGCATTCTTGCAGAATTCGCTGAGCTTGCCCGTGATGCGATCGTCCCAGCGCGAGCCGATGGAGAAAATCATGTCGCAATCCATCACGGCTTTGTTTGCGTACACAGTGCCATGCATACCAAGCATACCAAGGGACAGACTGTGCGAACCTGGCAGCGTGCCTAGTCCGAGTAAGGTTGAAGCGACTGGTGCGTTAAGGCGTTCTGCGAGTTCGCGCACTTGCTTTTGCGCGCCTGAAATCATTGCTCCATGGCCTACGAGAAGCAATGGGCGCTTGGACTTTGCGATGAGAGATGCAGCGAGTTCAATATCTGCGCTTGCTGCGCGGGTGGGGATCTTGTAGCCAGGCAAATCCACCGTATCAACGAATGGCG
>Ga0302271_10002653_pt1 | contig 15903 bp, 12 predicted proteins | sample III_Bog_N1_1_FD_198767 | JGI IMG/M metagenome (GOLD analysis project Ga0302271, IMG submission 198767) | Peat permafrost microbial communities from Stordalen Mire near Abisko, Sweden - III_Bog_N1_1 | ecosystem: Environmental > Terrestrial > Soil > Wetlands > Peat | place: Sweden: Abisko...
AAAATGACTCCGGAAATTCTGGTCGATATTCTATTGGGAGAAATTAAAAACTGGGATAATGCTTCATTGAAGAAACTCAATCCGGGCGTTAAATTTCCTAACCTGGCTATCACAGTGGTTTACCGTTCAGATGGTAGTGGTACCACGAATATGTTTACCGATTACCTGACAAAGGTAAGTAAGGAATGGAAAACTAAAGTAGGAGTGGGTAAATCGGTAAAATGGCCTGTTGGAATTGGAGCAAAAGGAAATCCGGGCGTTGCAGGAACAGTTCATCAAACTGTAGGAGCAATCGGATATATTGGTTCGGAATATGCTTTTGCCGAAAAAATTTCGTCAGTAGCCTTAAGAAATCAAGCCGGTAAATTTATCAAGGCCAGCATTGCTTCGATAAGTGCTGCAGGAAAAAGTGAAATACCTGCCGATACCCGTACCATGCTGACGAATTCACCTGCAGCCAGTGCATATCCTATTTCCGGGTTTACATGGTTGATCCTTTATAAAGAACAGGCTTACAACAAACGTTCATTGGCACAGGTTAAAGCTACCCTTAAATTAATCGAATATATGGTTAGTCCGGCTGCACAATCAATAGCAAGCAAGGTGAATTATGCACCGCTTCCTCCTGCAGTTGTAGCAAAAGCAAAAGCTATTTTACGCACAGTAACTTATGACGGGAAACCTGTTGTAAAATAAAATAATACAAAATTGAATTGTATTTATTCTTTCTCATAAAGTCCTTTCATACTGTTTAGAACAGTATGAAAGGCTTAATTGTATTCATTTACTATTTACCATTCTATTGTCAAGTATTCATCTTTTGTTTTGTGACTTTTGTGGTTAAGTATTTTTTTCTGTTGATTTTAATGTATGGTTAACTCTATTGTGTATTTCTATTGTACCTCTTGTGGTTATCTTAGTAAAGTAGAATCGAGAATTGTAATTTTTAATATTAGTATTGTATGAAAAAAATTGGATTGTTTTTAATTTTAGTGCTTTTGGTTACATCCTGTCAGAATGACAAGAAAAAGAGTTCATCAGCAAGTGATGCAACCATTTCACTGTCGGCTGCCGGTGCAACCTTTCCTCTCCCTTTTTACAATATGTCATTCGAAAAGTATACCGCATTAACCGGAGTAAAAGTTACATATGGAGGTATTGGTTCCGGAGGTGGAATTCGCAGCCTGAAAGATAAAGTAGTCGATTTCGGAGCTTCGGATGCTTTCCTGAGCGATTCCGAAATAGCTGCAATGCCTTCAGCCATCGTACATATCCCTACTTGTAGTGGTGCCGTTGTTATCGCATTTAATTTACCCGGTATTCACGAAATAAAACTAACTCCCGGTTTGCTGGTTAAGATACTTATGGGTGAAGTAAAAACATGGAATGATCCTTCATTGGCTCAACTAAACCCTTCCGTTAAGTTTCCTGAATTGCCAATTACAGTAGTTTACCGTTCCGACGGAAGTGGTACTACCAATATGTTTACCGATTATTTAACAAAGGTGAGTCCTGCCTGGGATAGTAAAATTGGCTCGGGTAAATCGGTTAAATGGCCTGTTGGTATCGGTGCTAAAGGGAATCCCGGAGTGGCAGGAACAATAAACCACACCATTGGTGCTATCGGATATATCGGTTCCGAGTATGCTTTTGCTGAAAAGATATCCACCGCTTTATTGAAGAATCAGGCAGGCAATTTTATTAAACCGTCCATTGAATCGGTAAGTGCAGCAGGGAAAGGTGACCTTCCGGATGATACCCGTATAATGATTACCAATTCATCAGCCGTTGATGCATATCCTATTTCAGGATTTACATGGATTATACTCTATAAAGAACAAAATTATAATAACCGTTCATTGGCTCAGGTGAAGGCTTCACTCAACTTGCTTGACTGGATGCTTGGTAAGGAAGCACAGGAAATTGCCAAAAAAGTAAACTATGCTCCGCTTCCTGACGCTGCCATTGCGAAAGCCAAAACAATATTACGAACAGTGACTTATAACGGAAAACCTGTCTTAAAATAATTAACAATTAATAATTTGAACAATTAATAATTATTCAAATTACATTCGAAAGAAAACTTAAATTGATTTTAACTAATATGTGCTCAAGTGAATAGTGATAAAATTTTAAAATATACTTTATTTACAGCATCGTTATTGATCCTGTTAATATCGGGAGCTATGGTATTCTCGTTAATCCGGGGTTCCATGACTTCTTTTCATACGTTCGGATGGAAATTCCTAATTTCTACCCAATGGGATCCGACACAGGGCAAAGAGCAGTATGGTGCACTCCTGTTTATTGCAGGAACATTATTTACTTCTGTTCTTGCATTGATCATTGCCATCCCTATGGCTTTTTCGACTTCCCTGTTTATAGGTGAGTATTTTCGTAATACCCGTATGGCTTCGGTAGTGAGTACATTGGTTGATTTACTGGCAGGGATTCCTTCCATTATTTACGGCTTGTGGGGTTTCTACATATTACGTCCGTTTATTGTATCCATTGGTTTAAGTCCGCAGGGATACGGGATATTCACTTCGGGCCTTATCCTGGCCATTATGATTATTCCTTATGCAACTTCACTGAGTAATACAACCATTATGATGGTTCCGAACGAACTAAAAGAAGCCGCTTATTCATTAGGGGCTACACGGCTTGAAGTGATCTGGAATGTCATTTTGCCAAATGCACGTTCCGGAATTACTGCCAGTTATATTCTAGCTTTCGGAAGGGCGTTAGGTGAAACATTGGCTGTTACGATGCTGATCGGAAACGCGAATATAATACCCACCGGTCTGTTCAGTACAGGAAATTCAATGGCTAGTGTGATTGCCAATCAATTCGGTGAGGCAAGTGGATTGCAGTTAAGTTCGTTGATTGAAATAGGATTACTCTTGTTTGTTATTACAACGATTATCAATGCAGTCGGAAAATTTATTATAAAAAAAATGGCCTAATGGATCAATCTAATATTCTTATAGAAAAGACAAGAGCAGAAATTCTTCCCGATCATTTTACCGGACGAAAGTTTCGTGACCGGTTGTTTTTGGCAGGTGTCATTATGTTCTCGCTTATCACCATTTCTTTTGTTTTCCTGATTATCGGAAGCCTTGTGATGAAAGGGTATCATCAAATCAACTGGGCTTTCTTTACCCAGGTTGCCCCGGATACCTTTACAGCTATGATGGCTAAGACCAGCGGGCAGTTAATTCCCGGTGGTATAGTCAACGGTATTACAGGATCACTTTACCTGGTTGGAATTGCTTCGGTAATTGCCATCCCTTTCGGGCTGTTAATCGGGATTTACCTGTACGAAAACATCAATAATAAATATGCCGGAGTCATTCGCGACATTACGGATGTATTGCAGGGTGTACCTTCGATTGTTGTCGGTCTGATTGTTTACCTTTGGGTGGTAGTTCATATAACTCATGGTTATTCGGTCTTGGCTGGTAGTGTTGCCCTGGCGCTTATGATGCTGCCGTTGATTATTCGTTCTACGGAAGAATCAATGAAGATGATTCCCGACTCATTAAAGGAAGCTGCTATTGCTTTAGGGACACCTTACTACAAAGTTATTCTGAGAGTCCTTATCCCGACAAGTTTCAGCGGTCTGATGACAGGTATTTTACTCGCTGTTTCACGTATATTGGGCGAAACGGCACCTCTGATGCTTACCACCCTGGGCAACCCTGCCATCAACTGGAGTTTAACAAAACCTGTAAGTGCTGTACCATTGCTGATCTGGCAATTTTACAACGACCCCAATATGGTGGATCTGATTTGGAGCTCTACCCTGTTTCTGATGGGATTCGTGCTTACACTTAATTTAATCTCTAAATGGATAGCCGGAAAACAAAACTCTTAAGAAGGAAAAATAACTGATTAATACAAAAAGATATATTCTAAAAAGAAGATGAACGAAAACAATGATACTACCAAACCTTCCATATTATCTATTGAAGGTCTTTCTATCGGTTACGACAAAGATAAATTTGCTGTAAAAAATGTAACTGCCACTATTAAGAAAAATGCGATAACAGCCATTATGGGACCTTCGGGATGTGGTAAAACAACTCTGTTACGTGCTATGAACCGAATGCACGAACTTTACCCCAATATTATCACCCAGGGCGCCATAAAACTGAACGACGAGAACATCTACGATATGTCGACCATCAAATTGCGCAGACGGATTGGAATGGTTTTTCAACGTCCTAATCCTTTCCCGACATTAAGTATTTACGAAAATGTTATTGCAGGGTATAAACTGAATGGAATCCACCTGAAACGTACGGAACGGGATGAAATAGTGGAGACTTCATTACGGGATGTTACCCTGTGGGAAGAAGTGAAAAATTCACTGCATAAAAAAGGAACGTTCCTATCCGGCGGACAGCAACAACGTCTTTGTGTAGCACGCGCACTGGCTTTTAAACCGGATGTGATTTTATTGGATGAACCCACTTCGGCACTCGATCCTGTTGCAACTGCTAAAATTGAAGATCTACTGGTAGAATTAAAAAAACAATATACCATTGTGCTGGTCACACACAATATGTCACAGGCTGCCCGTATCTCGGATAACTCTATGTTTATGTACCTTGGTGAATTAATTGAATATGAGAATACAAAAACAATATTCACCAATCCAAAGGATCCACGTACCGAAGGGTACCTGACAGGGAAATTTGGTTAATTAATAATTAATAATTAAAAATTACCGGGATGCTGAAAATATAAGTTTTGTAGAATTAATCATTTAACTATCTATGATTACTTATAAACTTACTTAATGTATTATTTTATTTAATGTTAAACAATGGAATAACAAATAAATTTAACGAATGAACATACAAAAAGAAAATGCAATGCAACAAATACGGAACCTTTTTGACGATTTGTCAAAAGTGGTGTTGCATCAACTTGATTTATTAGAGAAAATTATCAACGGGGGTATTACTGCCATCCCGGAAGAGATAATGAAAGAATTAAATGAGAATGAAGAACTGATTGATAAGTATGAAATCAGCATCTCTGAGGAGATTATTGATACAATCGTGTTACAGAAACCTGTTGCTTCCGATCTGCGTCAGGTAATGGCCATCTATCAGATGGTTGCCAATCTGGAACGTATCGGTGATTCGGTAATGAATATCATTAGGTATATCCCACGAATACAGGATATTGAAGTTTATCTGAAAATGTCTGAAGTCATTACAAATATGTTTATGGCAAGTGTCAGTATGGTTCAGAAATCAATTCTGTCATTTGTTGAAAGCGATAAGGAAGAAGCTATCTGGACAATCAAGAACGATGAGGTAGTTGATGAAATGAATCACAAACTTATTCGTAAGGCGATTAAAAAAAGTGACGTCACCGAAGATACACAGCAGTTGCTTTTCACCTTTATTCAAATGAACAGCATCATTTCGACCATTGAACGCATTGCCGATCATGCTACCAATATTGCCGAAGCATCTATTTACGCTATCGAAGGCAAAGATTTACGCCATAACAAAGAAATTGATCAGGAGTGATTTAATAATTAATAATTAACAATTAAAAATTAATAATTCCCAGGTAGCAGGATGTTAAGTTTTTTGTAGATTAACAAACGATCTTTTAACTATCTATGATTACTTCGTACAAGAACCACATCTTAAAATACAGAGATAATTCACTAAGTTATAATTCTAAATCATTTTGAGACATTACTTTAAGTTGTTATTAAATAGTAACTAGTAAATGAATAAATTGTAAATAAATTGGATTTGTGTTTTTAGTTAACCTTAAAACCGCTGTTGAACTCTTGATTCATCAGCGGTTTTTTGATTTACAAAGTAACCTGATTTTCTAATAATCCCATAATCAAAACCGAATGTGAATAATAGCAGGAAATAGGATATGAAAATTGTCCACAGATTGCACAGATTTATACAGATTATTTATTGTTGATGCTAATTTTACGAATTAAAGCGAATTATACGAATTAAGAAATTGTCCATTGATTAGACTGATTTACACAGATTATTTTTAATGACTATCTGCTTTTACACCCAATGTGTGTGTTTATTATCTTTTGTAATGATTAGATCATTTGATCTTCATTTAAATAGACATTTTATCGATAATTACTCCGTAGGAGTATTCTTTTCATAACCCCCAGTTGAGCCTGCGAAACTGGGGGTTATGAATGAAATAAGAACAGAACTCTGTAGGAGTTCTCCATCATAATCAAGAGTTTAAGGACTTCTCCTTTTGGTCAACTCCTCCGGAGTTGGATTGTTTAGATACTATTTTCCCCCAGTTCCGCAGGCTACACTGGGGGTTTCCGACAAGTCAGAATGTACCATATTCGAAATTACACCTACGGTGTAATTTGTCCCATCATATCTAATTGTACTATGAATACATAGGCGAATTTACGAATATTTGAATGTTGGGTGCAAAACCCGATAGTCATTTTATTTTAAATGAAAGAAATTTAATTGAATAAATTTCAAACAAACTATTGTGTTTTTCTATTGTGTTCTATGTGTGGTTAGTTAATTGTAATCCAGATAGCTATCGGGAGTAAATGAATAAATCGTAAATTCTTATCTGTCATACAAATTTCATTCCGTTGTTGTACTCCTGCAATAAGATAGCTGTTACTTTGTAATAAAAAATAACAGATGTATAATCAAAAGTTTTATCCAACTATAGTTATTTCCGATGTCCATCTCGGAACCGAACACTCCAAAACCCGCGAACTCGCTGATTTTCTAAAAACTGTGAATTGTAATACCCTTATTTTAAATGGCGACATCATTGATGGCTGGAGTTTACAAAAAGGAGGAAAGTGGAAAAAAGAAGACACCGATTTCTTTAAAATCATTATGAAGATGATGGAAAACCATAATACGAAAGTCATTTATGTAAGAGGAAACCACGATGATTTTATTGATCAGATTGCTCCTTTCTCTTTTGCCAATATCTCCATTGTGAAGGATTATATACACGAAAAGAACGGTAAACGCTATTATGTAGTTCATGGCGACATATTCGACAATATTACATCCAACATGGTTTGGCTTGCTAAGCTTGGAGATGTAGGGTATACTTTTTTATTGTGGATAAATCGTATTTACAATATCTATCGTACTAAAAAAGGGTTGCCTTATTACTCCCTTTCGCAAAGCATTAAGCAAAAAGTAAAATCAGCTGTATCGTATATTTCAAATTACGAAAATGAACTGGTTACATTAGCCCGTTCCCGTCATGCCGATGGAATTATCTGCGGACATATCCACCAGCCGGCTGACAGGATGATTGATGGTATCCATTACCTGAATTCGGGGGACTGGGTCGAAAGTCTGTCTGCTTTATTGGAAAATGAAGATGGGACATGGGAAGTTTACTTGCATCGGAATGTGGTTGAAAAGGCCGAACCGGTTGAAATCTACCAGTCGAATAAAAAACCGCAAATGGTTGCATTCACAAACAATAGCTTTCATCATTTTTTCTAATTAAAATATTTAGTGTGTCATAAAATTTAATGACCAATTGTTATAAATCTAAATTTCAGATACTGCGTCTTTACATCCCCCATTTGGGGGCTTTGGGGTCAAAATTTGAAGTAAATCATTTTAACTTTCATATTATTTATGAGATATTTATTTGTTGTACAAGGTGAGGGGAGGGGCCATTTCACACAGGCCCTGAGTTTGAAAGCTATGCTCGAACGTAATGGTCACGCGGTGGTGGCAGTAATGGTCGGCGGAAGTGCCAAACGTACCTTACCTTTATTTTTTACTCAAAAAATTAGTAGTGAACTTATCCAGTTCCAGAGTCCTGACTTTTTACCAACCCCTAAAGGAAAACATTCGCCATTAATTATCAGCATTCTGTATAACCTGTTTTTTATACCGGTTTATATCCGCAGTGTGCTGACTATACGCAGGACAATCAGAAATACCCGGCCGGATGTTGTGATTAATTTTTATGAGCTTTTATGTGGTGTTACTTACGGTGTGTTCAATCCAAAGCCACCCATGATTAATGTGGCACATCAGTATTATTTTATGACACCTGCTTTTCAGTATACCGGCAAAGATAACTGGCAATATCATCTGTTGAATTTTTATTCAGGGCTAACTGCTATGAATTCGTTGAAAATGCTGGCACTCTCTTTTCGTGCCGATGATCATCTGCAATACGGGAAAATTGCTATCGTTCCCCCGCTTTTACGTCAGGAAGTATTGCAACAGGAAGTAGTCGATGGGGATTATATTCATGGGTATATGCTGAACAGCGGATTTGCCGGCGAATTGACTACCTGGAGCGACAATAATCCGGAGCAATCACTCCACTTCTTTTGGGATAAAAAGAATACCGAACCTGCTGTAAGGATTACTCCAAAGCTTACCCTGCATAAATTAAGCGACACACTTTTCCTTCGCTATATGGCAGGTTGCAAAGCATATGCCACTACGGGTGGCTTTGAATCGGTCTGCGAAGCAATGTATATGCAAAAGGCCGTATTAATGGTACCTGTACACATTGAACAGGAATGCAATGTGATCGATGCCTTACGTACCGGTGCAGGAGTCTCATCCAATGAATTTGATCTTGATGTATTGCTTGACTTTTTTCCTACCTATACCAAATCAATGGAATTCAACTACTGGACAAGAACAGCCGAAGCAATGTTTTTATATGAATTGACACGAATTGATTATCAACCTTCATCTGTCTTTGCTACCATGTAACACTCTTTTTCGTTTACGTAATTTTCTCTTAATCTGCTGAAAGCTGTCTTTGTAAAAAGGCAGCTTTTTTAATTTATTAAATTATCTTCATAAAACATTTTCGTCAATTTTTGCTTAAATAATCAGAAAATCAGATTATAATTCAGCTGACATTCACCTCTAATTACGGGAATTATTTAGAGATTTGTTATTGCTTTATATGATTATCCGCAAAATGTCCTAATATAAATTATGCTTACAAAATCCGAAGGATTTAAATATGATTAGCCATGTATGAAATGCATGGAAAATGACATCAACAGGAACATAACCCCGATAGGGGTTGAATAACAAGATATAGACATTTAATAATGTGAAATAATTAATAAAGAATAATGGAATTGTATATCATTAGAAATAATTGAATTAGATATTCAACCACTTCGTGGTTGGTGATTTGCATCAATCAACATCCATGCATTTCATACATGGCTAATCACATTCAATTCCTTCGGAATTACTAGTCAGAATATTTTTGTATTTTAATTTTAAAATATGATTATTCGCAATGTGTACTAATTTATATTATGAGAATTCTTTCCTGAAGAAAGTATCATGATCATTTATTTAAAGCATCAGTTGTTTTTGCGGATAATCATTTTATTTTATATGATTATCCGCAACCTATCCTAAACAATCTATGGTTTCTGAATAAAGTGCAAAATGAGAATTAATTGAAAAGAAGCATTTTTGATTTTAAAATCCGGATTTGTATTAAATAGTAATGTTTATTTGACATCAGCTTGCCGGGACAATATACTGACATTACGCTAACAATCCAACCGGAAAAAATAACTGATTAAGTATAAAACAACACACAAACAATACATAATAAAATCCTATATAGAGTTTTGTTATGTATTGTTTGTGTATTGTTTATATATTGTTTATCTCTTTAATTCGGGTGTATTGTGAGCGTATTGTCAGTGTAATTTTACCATCCTTTCGGGATATAACAGGATGAAGTATTAATTATCATGGAGTAAGTAGTCAATAACTACAGATAAAGGATCACAATGTAACCCTGAAAAACAGACGCAAAGTCTTACATAATCTATTGAATCCGGATGGTTGAAGTTTTTTGTAGAAACTAAAATAATGAAAATACAAATTATTACTACTTCACAGGAATTCAACTTATTCCATCGCCAATTGTAGTAGAATCCGGGATAAATAGTTAAATTTATTCAAATTAAATGGATTCTAAGTACTAGAAAGAATATAATGTCCTTCTAAAGAATAGAACGCGGATTTTCACGAATTCAGCGGATTAAATCTGATTAATATCTTGTAACGGATTTTAATCCCGATAGCTATCGGGATTTAATCTGCTAAATCTGCGTTTATCAGCGTTCTATTCTTTTGAATTTCAAATGAGACATTTAATTGTTCCAATTACTTAACCGATAAAATTTATCAGAATCATCATTCAAATGAAATACTTTTGGAATCACAATCCGGAGTAAATGCTTTATTTTTGAAATCTAATGAAATACAAAATATTCTATCAACATCTATTTTATAAATCAATGAAAGGGAGTAATTTATCAAAAGGGTTTTTCCGTAAATGGAAAAGAAATACATTGAAATTAATGCTGATTATTTGCGGAACAATGATGGTTACAGGCACAACAGTTGGGGTTAATAAAGTTGATTCGCTATTGAATATTGCCAATTCAATCAATGAACTGAATTACACAATCCCTTCATGGACACTCTTAAAAAGAGCAGTCAAAAGAGCTACTACCTTACCCGATTCTGCTTCAACAGCAGCCCTTCAAAATTCAATCAATTCCCTGCAAAGTAAAGAATTGCCCTATAGTATCGTGATGTGTATCAATGGAAGTCCAACATCCCGGTTAGGTTTTGCCTGGTTTACGAATGAAGGAACAACCGGCGGAAAGGTTGAAATTGTAAGCGGTAAAGTTACCGACGACAATGCATTTCAAACACCATTATTGACTATCGAAGCCCAAAGTGCCAATGTGTACAATCTGAATTATAATTCCAAAGGAAATAAACTTCTTGAATTAGCAGATATTCCGGATAATACTAAGAAAAGTTACACCCAACATAAAGCACTGGCTACTGGTCTTACTCCCAACACAATGTATTCGTACCGGGTAGGAAAAGAAGGAGCCTGGAGTGAAACGGGAACATTTACTACCGCAAAAGCCAATAAAGATCCGTTCTCATTTATTTACTCCACCGATCCGCAGGCAAATACGGATGAAATGTTTGATATTTCACAGCGGACTACCCATGCTGCCAACACGATGTTTCCAAATGCTAACTTTTGGTTGAATTGTGGTGATCTGGTACAGTCGTCGGATAATAATAATTCGGAATGGGAATATGAACAGTTTTTCCAGACACAGCAGGACATTTTTCTGAATAAACCCTTTGCACCGATTGAGGGGAATCACGATTTTTCAATCAACAGAAACTTTACTCACCACTTTAATACCGAAACCAATTTCTTTGACTATGTCAATTCAACAGTTCCTGGTAGTATTTACTCATTTGTTTACGGGGATGCTTTGTTTATGGCTTTTAGTTACGAAGATTATGATGTGACGGGACAACTTGACTCCATAGCCGGCTGGATGAGAAGACAGGTAGCAGCCCATCCGGACACAAAGTGGCGAATTGCTTTTTATCACAAAGCAATGTTTACAGGAAGCGTTAGTCACCAAAGCGACGAAGACGGAAGGCTTGTACGCGAAAAAATGAGTCCAGTATTCGATGAATTGAAAATTGACCTGGCATTGCAGGGACACGATCATATTTATGAAGTAATGGGACCTATCAAAAACAAAAAACTTGTTGAAGGAGCCGTCTCCGATCGGATAGCTGTAGCCTATGATGAACGGACCAACCTGACGGCTAAATCAGGAGGAGTCTATAATGTCAAAAACGGGACACTCTATTTCTTAAACAATTCGGCGGGTAAGAAAAAATATGAACCGCGTAGCGAGGCGGACATGTCGTCTGATAAGGTTGTAGATGCAACCGGATTGCCTGACTATTTTAGTCTTTTCACCGGCCATTTCGGTCAGGATGGAAACCCAATGTTTAGTTATATCTCCGTAAGTACCGACAGTATAGAAGTAAAAACATTCGAAATTAATGCTTCGGGTGATGCTATACCTTTTGACGATTTTAAACTGGTAAAATAAGTGTACAATGATTTTTAAATGAATTAATAAATAAGTGGAATTGGATTGTGTTATAACCTTAACTGTTTTTGAATATTTCTGCCAATAGGTATTGTCTTTTTCAGTTTACGTAGTCTCTCCTTGTTGAAGAAAGCTGTCTTTGTGAAAAGACGGCTTTTTTTGATACTATAGAAAACGATAAACAACAATTGACAATGTACTTTTTCGTCCAGGAGTATTGAAGATCTGCTGACAGTGGATAATGTTTCGCACAAACGCACAATTCACTGACTGCAAATTTACAAACCTAATGATAAAAGAAGGTATTTAGGAGATAAAAATGAACTTTGTTCTTAATGAAAAATGTTTAAATTTGAGATCCTGAATCAAACATTTCTAATTCAATGCAATTGAATAAATAATTATTAAAATATATGCCTATTATCAAATTTAAGAATTTGTGTTTCAGTAAAAAAATAATTGTCTAAAAGTGTTAATGATTAAAATAAAAACTCTATATTTGTCAGGTCGTCTTTCACGAATAAAAAGGGACATAATATTATACGTGAATTGGCATTCTTAGTAATTTAATAATGAAATTAAAGATGAAGAAACTTAGTATTTGTGTCATTATATTATCATTCTCAGGTTTATTATTTTCACAAAATCAACAGGACTCTCTGGTGTTGTTTTCAGGATTAAAGTACCATTCTGAATTTGAGAAAAGGGCTTTAACAAACTATGTTCAAAACAAGAATGATACTTTTGATTTGTATCTTGCGATTGATGAAGGTATGACGGAAGAAATCGCCCAAGGTTATAAGATTATCTTTAACAAAGTATTTACGGAACTGAACAAGCAAAAAACAGATCCTAAAAATATTGTTAGGAAAATTAAATCCTCTTACTCTATTGTTCATAATCAATTTCTAAAAAAATATAACGAAAATGTGTATTTTCCATCGATTTTCAATGATGGAACTTATAATTGTGTAACAGCATCACTTCTCTATGCTTTGGTATTCGATCAATATGGTATACCCTATAAAGTAATGTCATCTAAAGATCATATTTATTTAATTGCCAATCCCGGTAATAAATCAGTAGTAATTGAAACCACCAATCCTGATTTTGAAAACGCCATTTTTAACGGAAATTTTAAACAACAATATGTAAATAACCTTAGATCATCAAAGCTAATCAGCGAAGAAGACTATAAAAACAAATCGATTGAAGAGATATTCGCCACTAAATTTAATGATTTAAAAGAATCAAAGGCAATTAATTTACCGGGGTTTCAGTATTACAACAAGAGTTTAATTATGGCTCAAAACAACGATTTTGATAAAGCATACGATTTGTCCATAAAAGCATATTATTTCTATCCCGATAAACAGGTAAAATTATTATTAATTACCACACTTGCTTATAAACTGGATAAATGCGAATTCTCCAATGTTGATGATGCTGATTTGATTGCACAATACTCACGTCTCGATCCAACTAATTTAAATCAGATTTCAAGACTCTTTGATCGTATGCTTGCCAAGAATCTTCAATACACCGATAGAATTAATTTTTGTGATACATTTTATAATCGATTGAGAACTATTATAGCGGATAAAAATATATTAAATGAAATCGGTTTTTCTTACAATATGACAATGGCATACGGTAAAAACAGGAGATTTGATAAAAACGGCACGAATATATATGTTCGAAATGCATTGAGATTTAAACCAAATCAACGAGATGCTATATCTTTGTTTGAATTATCGTTACAGAATCAATTACAAAGAACGGATGATTATTATTCTTATCTTGATAGCGTCAAACAATACGAGAAAGAATTTGAAAACACATCGGTACTCCCTATTATTAAAGATTATAAAATAATGGTTTATTTGAAAATTGCAGAAAAAGCATTTGAGAATAAAAAAGTAAATGAAGGTGAAAAGTATATGTCATTATTTGAAAATAATTTCGTACCGCCGGTTAAAGATATTGAGCAGAGAATAAAAATAGAAAATGCATATTTTGAATACGCCAATTATTATGCCCGAAGAAAAAACAAGGTAATGGTTGATAAAATTATCAATAAAGGATTGAAATTGATACCTAAAAGTAACATGATTCAATCGGCACGTGACAGCATGGGTCCACGTATCAGGAAAACGATGAAATCACCTTATTAAAATATTTATTATAATCCTGTTTTTAATATACCTTTCAAATATGATCTATAGTTGTAATTGAATTATTGCTTTTTTTAAAATTATTAGTCCTGAAATTAGGTGATAACAATCCGCTTTTATTCGATAAACTGGCCGGTGGATTTACTCCCAAGCAATAACTTACTGCTATTGGTTTTGAAACATGGACGAAAAAGAACTATACATTGTCTGTAAATTTACAAACCCGGACGAAACAAAGAAAAAATAGAATAACGTTATATGCACTGTTATTTGCACAAATCCAATTTATTTGCGACAAAATTTATCTTTCGTAAGAAAAAACGATAGTATTTGCAATGTTTTTTGCAGCATTAACAACTTATTGAACTTGTTCAGGTAAATACCTAACCTCTCCATTAACCGGATATATGCGCTATTCACTGACTGCAAATTTACAGCCATGGACGAAAAAGAGGGAATACTCTCTATTATCCAGATGGTCACTTCAGACATATTCATGTTTCAGCTCAACCAGAATAATACATTTAATACATTATATTATGAATAAAATAAATTATCCAATTCTATCATTGTTTATTGTAGCTTTAATGCTTATTTCTTGTTCATTAAACACTAAGAGCAAAAAAGTTACTGATAACAAAACAGCAAAAAAAGAACATTCATTGTCTTGGGAGAAAGATAAATTAAGACCCCAGACAGGTAAAATACAAATTTCTAAATTTATTGATATACCATCTGAGATGATTGGTTCTGGTTGTGGTATCTCTTTTTATAGAACAGAGAAAGAATATACAGAACAGGAATATATTTGGGTTGACGATATTACTCATGGAGTAATAATGATAAATGGGGGAATGGAAAAATTATCCGCTATTATTGAAAATGGGAAGGTTACATCTGTATTTAAAAATTCAAAATATACTGTAACTTATAAAGTAATTACTTCAGAGCCTCTTTCAAATGAGTCCGCTAAATTAAAAGGAACTCTTACAATAAAGTCAATTGATAGTAATGATTCGATTACAATAAATGTAATTGGATTAAGCGGTTGTTAGTCGTAGTACGATTTGAAGTAGAGTTCCGGATTTTATGAAGTATAAGTTATAATAGTTGAAGAAGGAACTACCCGGATAATATAAACTGCATTGCCAACTACAGTGTAAATGACAGTCATTTTTTTATATCTTAAACGCTTCACATTGAAACCGTATTGCAGGAAATAAGCGGATTTTTGAATAGGGAGTTAAGTCTTTTGATTTCATTTAATAAGCCCTGCATGTACTTAAAAGCTGTAAGAGGAGCTTTAAATTCATACATGATAGCATCTGTCAGATTTTGGATATCAGTATTTGCTTGTTCCGAAAAAACAATTTCAAACATTGCCATTTCAATACTTAAGCTTATGGTTTGTGCCGTAATGATTATTTAGTTTTTCTTCCACTTTCGAAAATACTTCTTCAATAGGATACGTTTTTTCTCCGGTAATTGCTTCGGACAGGGGATATTCTATTTTTGCCACTTTGGGGTGTCGCTCTACTTCTTTAAGCAAACGTCGTCCGGTAGGTGAATCTATGTTTATTTTTACGTTTATTGTTTGCATAATGTATTGTTTTATCGATGCAAAGATAGATATTATTTTCTCTTCTTAGTTCAGGTATATGAGACAATAGAAACTTTAGTTCAAGTTTGAGCGAAGCATAATCCGGACTGGAAATAAAATTAGCTTTTAACTTCATTGAACCGGGTTAT